>OKTW01000104.1_pt1 | contig 63990 bp, 76 predicted proteins | sample 1606371 | NCBI WGS metagenome assembly OKTW01 (sample SAMEA3879568, study PRJEB24766) | human gut metagenome | biome: human-associated habitat; feature: feces | place: USA | collected 1985/1987
GAGAGCATCTGCCTTACAAGCAGAGGGTCATAGGTTCGAGCCCTATAGGCCCCATTTTTATGTCCGGAATTCTTAAATCGTCTTTATGCGTATGCATAGAGGCGATTTTTTTCTGTGATAATTTTCAAATTCTTTTCCGGACTGCTGATATTGATCTGATTCTTGCGAATATTGTGCCCGAAGTCTGCCTTTTGATCGGCTAACATAGAAAAAAGTGATTCAGTTGGTTCAAAAAATCGTAAAGTTACAGTATCTGATCAACCCAAAGAAATCAGATCGTGGAGACCGACCGGACATTTACCTATGATGCAGCCGGAAAGCTCCTGACCGCTACGGAGACCGAGGACAATTACGGCACCTGCGTCTACACGCTCGAGTATGACCTTATGGGTAACCGTACTTATATGGAGAAAACCCTGAACGGAACGGTTGTGGAGTGGCACAGATATGAGTATAATGAGAGTAACCAGCTGATCTCTGAAAAGCTCTACAATGGCAAGAAGACCACCAGCCTTGCCTACACCTACGATGCAGATGGCAACCGGATCAGTGAGACCGGGCGGATCGGCACGGACAAGGTGAACAGGACTTATGAATACTCCGTAGAGAATCGTCTGGCGGCAGTGCATGACGGGGATGAACTGCTCCTTGCTGCGGCTTATGACGGTGACGGCAACCGGGTATTCTTATTGAACTATAATCTCCATACCGATGATGACTGGAAGGGTAATTCCGGCAACGGCAACGGGAACAACAAGGACAACTCCGGCAGTGGAAATAAGGGAAACGGAAATTCCGGCAATAACGGCAATGGAAACGGCAACGGTAAGGGGAAGGGCAACAATAAGAAGAACAGCAAGTCCGAGGGCACGGATGATGCAGGCTACGGCAATGCAACCAATGCGGAGGAGAACAACAGCCAGAACCAGTGCGGCATTCTCTTCCCGGTACAGGAGGAAGTCAGCGCTACAGAGGCAGATCTGATCGCCTGGATCAAGACCACCGGTAAGGAAAAGAACTATGAGCTGATCGAGTACTTAAACGACGTCAACCGTGAGCATGCCGAGGTACTGGTCGAGCAGAACATCAATGGTAAGACGGATACCTCTTATATCTACGGAGCGGAGATAAACGGCGGATTCGACCGGATCTTCCTTGACCGGTTCGATGGCAGCACCGGCTACTACCTCTACGATGCCAGAGGAAGTGTCTCCGGCATCACCAATGAAGAGGGACAGGTCTACCAGTCCTACCGTTACAGTGTCACCGGAGAGATCACCTTCGGTGCTCCGCAGTATGAGAACGAATACACCTACAACGGGGAGTCCTACAATCCGAATATCCAGAGCCAGTATCTGAGGGCAAGGTACTACTGCGTGGTAACGGCGACCTTCCTCACCGAAGACAGCTACCTCGGCAACCAGACAGAACCGCTGACATTTAACAGGTATAATTACTGCGTGAGCAGCTATCTGAATTATACGGATCCCAGCGGAAATGAGGTTGAGGTGCTTGAAAGCCTGAAAGGGTGGATAATTGATCCGGATACACAGGCACAAAAGACCATTGAAAATTATGAAAACCAGCGACTTAGCATAGAAGATGCCATAGAAAGCGGACTGTTAAACAACAGGGCGGGTCAGATATTCCTGGATTATGGAGATATCGTTATGGGACCGGCGGTGAAGACACCGGCAGATATCATAGTCATAAGGGAAACGGTAAAAGGAAATTCTGACAGTAAAGAGATGCAGAGGACTGCAACCGCAGGATTTTATGCGGGTTTTGTGGGACAGGGAATTGAATATACCCAGATCATAAGTAATGCAGACTACCAGCTGAGCATGATAATTACATCAGCGAAAGGGGTTAATTCAATTAATAATCCTTTATCATATCTATTGTTTATAAAGGATTTTTCGCTGACGCAGACTATAGATGCAGCAAAAGCAGGCTTACAGGATGCCTGGAATGGGACCTATGATTCAGCGATTGGAAGAAAAATAGGTGCTGGTACATTTAATTATCTGCTAATGACGATAGGCGGGGCCCTGCTGAAAGGGAAGGGGAATGCCTGCGAAGCGGTAGAGAGTGGTAGTGTAACTAAACCTAATCAGGTACATCACTATGCAACAAATAAAAGCAAGACATATACCCCTCAGCTGGAGGAAATAGCAAACAGGTATGAATTAGATTTAGATGATGCATGGAATAAAGATTTGCTACCACATCAGGGTCGTCATCCAAATGCTTATCATGAATATGTTCTTGATAGTATGAAACAATTTGACAACATTGCACAAGGAGACAAAGATATATTCCTTAAGTTATTTGATAATTTAAAGAATAACGTAAAATCAAAACCTGACATGTTGTATAAGGATTACTGGAAGTAAGGAGAATATGGATGAAATATTACAAATTATCTATGGATATGGAAAGAGAAAATGATATAATATGCCATTTTCAAAATGATTATGGAATTCAGCAAAATGCATTAAATACTGGGAAAGTTTTTGAAAACTGGGATGATAGATTTGAGTTTTTCTATACAAAAGAAGAAGGAGATGTTTGGACTGATTATCTTGCCAATGATAAAGGATGGTTCTTGGTATCAAACAGGTTGAAGACATTATTAGAGTCAGTCAATACGGATATACAATTTTTGAAAGTTGGCATAAAGGAAACAAATAATGGAGAGGATTTTAAACAATATTATATTGCCAATATTATTAAAGTTGTAGATGCGTTATGCTTGGATAAATCAGAGTATTTTGAAACAGAAATTGAGGGAATAGGAACAATATATACAGTAAGTAAATATGGTATATATGCTGATAAAACGGATAGCGCAGATGTCTTTAAGTTGTCAAATAGGCAAGAAATACCAATATTTGTATCTGAAAAGTTTAAAGATTTAATTCAAAAGGTAAATATTACAGGTATTTCGTTAACAGAGATTAGTGTAGTATAGTACTTATTATGGCTATACTTTCGGACATCCAACAACCTACAACTCCTATCCGTCTATTAATTAACTCTCCATCCGTAAAGGAAGAGTACATTTGAGTAAGCAGAAGGTAACATTTTGGCTTTTGTGTTGTACAGTCTTATGCTTTTCGGTAATGTAAGTAAAACACAGAAAGCATTAAAATCTGGTGGAGCTAGTGATTCTATGATAGATGATTTAATTAATGCATCATTAAGAAATTTGAGGGAACAAGGTGTAACAGCACCTACAAGAATATCTTGGCATTCAAAATAAATATTAGGAGGAATGTAAGAATGGACAATTATTTAGAAGAATTTGGTAAGATTTTTATTAAGGAAGTGAGGGATAGAACTATTGATGTATTTGATAGAAAAACGCAAGGTTTGATGAAAAGTAAAGAGTCCCAGTTATTATTTGAGAGAGTGAATAAATTGAATGATGAGCAAAAGTCGCTAATTAGTGATATTATTCCTCAGATTGTAGATTTGAGTATTCATAATATGTTATGCCTATTTGAAGAACATGATGAATTTCAGATTATTGTTGGCGGAGAGAACATTGCGGATATAAGTGATGGGCTATCTGGTGAATTGTATACATCGGATGGTTGGATTGAAAAATTTTCAGAACAAAGATATTAGATTAATATATCGTTTTAATTATATTTTCATTTAAGGTTATTAAAAACTAAAATAGAATATTGTTCCATCAAAGATGCAGAAAGCATTGTTTTCATGGCATTTGTTGCTGTGAAGACAATGCTTTTGCGGAAATGAGGTTGAGGTGCTTGAAAGCCTGAAAGGCTGGATAATTGATCCAGATACACAGGCACAAAAGACCATTGAAAATTATGAAAACCAGCGACTTAGCATAGAAGATGCCATAGAAAGCGGACTGTTAAACAACAGGGCGGGTCAGATATTCCTGGATTATGGAGATATCGTTATGGGACCGGCGGTGAAGACACCGGCAGATATCATAGTCATAAGGGAAACGGTAAAAGGAAATTCTGACAGTAAAGAGATGCAGAGGACTGCAACCGCAGGATTTTATGCGGGTTTTGTGGGACAGGGAATTGAATATACCCAGATCATAAGTAATGCAGACTACCAGCTGAGCATGATAATTACATCAGCGAAAGGGGTTAATTCAATTAATAATCCTTTATCATATCTATTGTTTATAAAGGATTTTTCGCTGACGCAGACTATAGATGCAGCAAAAGCAGGCTTACAGGATGCCTGGAATGGGACCTATGATTCAGCGATTGGAAGAAAAATAGGTGCTGGTACATTTAATTATCTGCTAATGACGATAGGCGGTGCCCAGTTGAAAGGGAAGGGGAATGCCTGCGAAGCGGTAGAGAGTGGTAGTTTTTCTAAAGGAGTCGGTAATCCAGTAGAAGTGGTCGGAAGAGGTAGCACTGGACGAACAGTTCCAAATACATTAAATGAACAAATGGCAATGCATCAAGTAATGTCAAATCCATTGGAGGGAGCAGTAGACATGAGTCAATTGAAAAATCATCCTGTAATAATGAGTGATTCAAGATGGTTGGCATCTGAAGGCTGGGTAAAAATGAGTAATAATGTTAATGGAGTAGAAATTCACTTTGTATATAATAAAATAACAGGTGCATTTGACGATTTTAAATTTAAATAGGAGAATAATGACATGAATGATAAAATATTGTACAAGGATAGTGTCAGTTTATTGTCTTTTGAATCACTGTATTGCATTGGTGGATATGTTACATTCGAGATATTAGTTTCTACTAGTGGATTCGCTGGTAATTGTAACTTTTGCATCGGTGAAAAAACTATTCAAGATTATACTAATTGTTTGGATACCATGATTAGCTTATTGGACGGCGAAGTGATAGTAAGAGACTGTGAAAGCGATGCATTTTTAAAATTCTATTTTGAAAATAACATGAATTTATATGTATTAGGGCAGATAGGAGGAAGCCATGAGGACAATATGCTAAAATTTAAGATGAAGGCTGACCAAACATTGTTATTAGGATTAAAGAATTCGCTTTTGGATTATTAATTGTATAGTATATTGTTTTAATTATGTCTCCACATAAGGACGCGCATCCCCTAAAAATTAAACCACGGTCTTTAAATTAATCGGAAGGGCTCTTACCGAAGGTGATTAATCTATGTACAGAGTACCGAATGCCGGTAGTGAAAATGCTGGCGAAAATAGGTAGAGCAAATGTCAAATATGTGGTGGAATTTTAAGCAGATGCGAGAGTCGGCTTTGGGAAGTGTATTCATTTTTCAAAAGAGAGCTATCGGCTTGGATAATTATAAGAGCAAAGAGTCTCTGTCAAGAGTGGTAGAATATCTAATTTAGATGATGGTTTAAACTTTTCTAACAGAGCATTAGAGCATATGGGAGAAAGCGGAAGACAAGTTCCGATACAAACATTGCAAGATGCAATTAGATATGGAGATGCTATGCCAGACCCTAGAGGTTCAAATACAACGATGTATTATACAACTATGTATAAAAATGGAAAAATGTATAATTTGGAAGTGTTGTATGATGAAATTTCTAATACAGTGTATCACTTTGAGTATGCAAGAAAAGCAATGGGAAACTTGCCAGCAATACCTAAGTAAGGAAGAAGGAGTGATGAAGAAGCATGACAGAAAAAGAGCAGTTATACTATCTGATTAATGGAGTTTTAGATGGCACATATCAGGTTAAGACATTTTGTTCAGAATTTACAAGAGTATATGATTTAGAGGTTGACTATGAGCAGTTGTCTGAACTGGAAAATAAAGAATTTGGAGATTTGTGTGAAATGGCAGGTAGATTTTCTGATGACGAAAAAGAGTTAAAAATTCCAAATATGTTTTTCTCTGAGGAAAGTATTTTGAATAAAGCACAATATGTAAAACAACTATTAGAGTAAGAGTTTGGTAAAAGCCAGCAAGAGTGGTAGTTCTTCCAGATATGATAGAACAGGATATCAGTCGAAGGGAAGAAGCAATAATCTATTTGGAAGAGATAGGAGTACAAGAAGGACAACCAATCTGACTGAATGGAGAAGAAGTATAAGCCAACAAGATATTCACAATGAGATGCGACTCTTCTTGGGAGATGATTATGTCAAGATAGATTCCGGTAAATGGAGAAGCCTTGATGGAACCAGGCAATTTAGAGTAAAACCAGATGATTATTTGGGAAATCATGGAATAGGTCAACCGACCGTACCAAATACACCTCATGTGCATTTCGAGTTTTTGACTCCAAAAAGTAATGGAAATGGTTTTGATGTAATAAAAAATATTCATGTACCTATTAAGTGATTAGAGTTGGAGAATGGAATTATGATTGAAATGTTTAGAAATAACACGATGTCGTTTCTCCTAAAAGTAGATACACAAGGTATTGAAGAAATGCTGAAGTATATCAAAACAGTTTCAGAAAAGAGCGAAGAATATATTCAAATATTATATTTAGGACAGGAAAAAAAATTAACAATAAAGCTTGATTCTGATGTGGATGAAATGATAATTCGTGAAGATGTAGTAGAAATGTGTATGGATGAAGAAGAATTAGAATATTTTGAAGAGAGATTGAAAAATTCTCAAATAAATAAATGTTTTTATCCAGCAGAAATTTGTGAACGAAGGTATAAGAATAAGTGTGTTACCATATATTGTGATATTATTTCTTAAGTGTGAGATATAATAACTGGTATAGGCTTGAAATTTAGGAAGTGGCAAAAGCCAGCAAGGATAATCATAACGATTTCCTGGAAGTTAGAAAATGACACAAACTAAAATGTAACATGTAATAATTTTGGCTAAGTTGTAAAATCAAGTGCGACAAGGGTTAATAACTCTATCGCACTTGATTTTTTATTGTGGAAAATATGAGTGCTACAAGAGAATTAAAAAACTCTTGTAGCACTTTTTATTTTGCCAATTTTTAAGGAAAGGTGGGCGGAAACGTGAAAAAAGGAGATAAGCGTATTACATACGCCGACAGACAGAAGATTGAAGCAATGGAGCGAACCGGGGCAAAGGTTACAGATATTGCAAAGGCGGTTGGGTTTCACAGAGCAACGATTTATAACGAATTGAAGCGTGGGGGAACACCATACCGGGCAGAAGTAGCACAGAGAAGTTTATAAATGCCAGGCGGCAGCAGTATAGAAAGGAACTCAACATGGAAGTGTGGATATTACGAGGGACAGACCCGGAAACATTGGAAGAAAAGATAAATAAGCAGTTGGAAGAGGTGGAAAAGGTAAAATCACTTTTCCATACGCCAACGGTTCAGTATCAAACGGCAGTAGTGCCGCAGATGCGAGGGGATAAGGTAACGGGTTACAAGGTGGAGTATTCAGCAATGGTTGCAGTAGAAGCAAAACCGTTATTCCGGGAAGCGTAGGTGGCAGCAGATGAAAAGAAAATTAAAGGTTAATGACTTCTTTTGCGGATGCGGCGGAATGGGTATTGCATTTAAAAATGCCGGGTATGAAATAGCCGGGGCATGGGACTTTGATAAATACGCCGTGGAGAGTTACCGGGCAAACGTAGGGGACCATGTACAGAAAGCAGACATTAAGGAATTGCACCAAGCAGACATCCCACAAGCGGATGTGTGGGCGTTTGGTTTCCCGTGCCAGGATTTGAGCGTTGCCGGAAAGCAACGGGGCATGATTTTAAAATGCGAGGATTGCGGCGAGGAAATAGAGATAAACCCGGAAGAGTACACGGGCAACACCATTTGCCCCAAGTGCAGCAGTAACAATTTTAAGGCGGCGAGCCGTAGCGGATGTTTCTTTGAAATGATGCGATTACTTGAAGAAACAGAGAGAGAGAGAACACGCCATGCCGGCCGTTATCATTGCGGAGAATGTGCGAGGGTTACGCCCGTATCTGCCAGTGTTACGCCTGGAATATGAACGCCACGGGTACACGGCACATATTGAAATGTTTAATTCCAAATATTGGAACGTGCCACAGAACCGGGACCGTTACGCAGTAGTAGGGACCAGAAATAAAAAGAACCTAACATTTACATTTCCGAAAGAGCAACACGAATTTGTACCGAAGTTATCGGATTACCTGGAAAAAGATGTACCGGAAAAATATTACTTGCCGGATGAAAAGGCACAAACCATTATAGCCCAGGCGTTAGAGAAACTAGAGGGTTTAGGAAAGTGCCATGCGTGCATTACGCCGGACCGTATCAACAAGCGGCAGAACGGACCGAGGGCAAAGGCAGAGGACGAGCCAATGTTTACACTTACCGCCCAGGATTTACACGGCGTTATCATCCTGGAAGATGAACAGACGGAAGAAAGCGTTGTTACGGACATTGCAGAGGAAACCGGGCTTTTAGACCCTAACGGTTGCGGAAAAACATTACGAGTTGGGGGGGGGGCGGAAGCATCACAAAGAAACATAACTACCAACACGTTATTGTCAATCCAGGGGGGGGCAGAGAGCAACAGAGTTTCCCATAACGGTAACGGTCAATAAGTGCGGAAGAAATGTTTTAAAAATTGCGGATGTTTCCCCGTGCCTTACCGCAAGGGATTATAAAGGGTACGCCGGAAAGAAAGACATGATAGCAGTTATAGAAGAGCGAAAGGAACAAGACAATGGAAAGAGCCAACAACCAGGGTTGCCAAATGGTGGGGATGCTTGACATAAAAGGTCAAGACCAATGCCGCCGGGTGTATTCAACGGACGGAATAGCACCAACCCTTACAACATCCGGGGGGGGCAAAGGGAAGTGAAAATATTTGATACAAAGCGGTTGAGGGTGCGAAAGTTGACACCTAAAGAATACGGAATTTTACAAGCGTTCCCTATGGACGATTGGAAACAAGTTGTTTCAGATAGCCAGGCATATAAACAATTTGGTAACGCAGTAACTACAACGGTTTTTACCGCAATAGCGGAAGAGATAGCAAAAAGCATTTATGCAGCAGAAGAAAGCGAGGAACAAAACATGGAAGCAGAAAACAAGAATTTTACCGGAATGAATGAACCGGAAGAGAAGCCAACGGCGGAAAGCATTTTGGCAGCAGCGGAAGCAGAAGCCAAGGTGGCAGCAGAACGGGAAGAAACAACTAAAACAGCAATTCCGGCAGAGGAAACCGTAACACCGAACTCATTAGCCAACGGGATGTTGCAGTTTCTTCTTGATAGCGGAATTGTAGCGAGTGCGTGCGTAACGGATGAAACAGAAAAGATGTTTGCAAAGCACATTAAAGAAGAATTGGACGGAATAACGATTGGGGAAACACCGGAGATATTGAGAGATTGGGAAGCGGCACAAAACGCCGTCAATGATATGCTTTCAAAATATGCACCGGGCGGATATATGGGGAAAATCATTTATCCATTACTTACCCCATTAAAAGAGCGGTTGGAAGCCGGGGAAAGAACACCGGATTTATACAACGCCATTGTAGAAGCCACAAGGTAGGTGCAGCGTATGACATTAGCGGATATTGTGGCCGTTATGTCTGGCCCGGACCGTGTACGAATTACAAAAGGAAACAATGAACTATTTGCCGGATATTTGGGTAATTTGGTACACATGGCAGAATATGAAGCACTTATGGCGGAAGAGGTCACACGGATAAAAGGAACGGTGGACATAACCCATAAAAGATATAAGGAATTAGGATTGATGCAGCCGTTACACCCGGAAGAAACACCAAATTACAGTTTTTCGGATTTGCAGTTGACTATATACCGGGAAATCATATTGAAAAGTGAGGAATAAGCCGTGGCAGAAATTGGAAAATTGGAAATTACCGTTTTGGATATGCCAAAAATCCAAAGGTTATTGAAGAGGTACGAGAAAATCCAAAGGCGGCGTGCCTGGAGAAATCACGCAAGGACAAAGAAAGTGAGGAATAACACATGGAAGAAAAAACAATGATGCCTATTAACAATCAGATTGAGCCGGATTTTTTAGAACACATCAAAAGCACCTTTAAGCGGTGGAGAGATTTAAACACCCAGGGCGTGACGATTGGGGCAAGGGAATTAAGTAATTTTGCCTTTACCTTAAAAGGTGCATCCATGAATAGCCATTTGGGATTTAAGTACAATTTCAACCCACGGGGAACGGATGCAGACGGAAACCCGGCAATCACATTAAAACTTTATACCAAACCGGAGCAGATGAACCCGGCAGCAGATAGGCCAGTATATGAATTTGCAGCCCCTTACATGGTTTAGGGTGCAGCAGTACAGAAAGCGAGGGAACACAACATGATGCAGAAATTAAAAGAAGAAATCACGGCAGCAGCCAACAGAGAATTAAACCGGGCAAATGAGCAATTCCCGTTATTTACATCAAAACATGAGGGCGTGGCGGTTGCCTATGAGGAATTAGAAGAGAGCAAAGAAGCCCTTGAAGAGTTAGAAGCATCCTTTAAGTGCTTATGGGATGATGTGAGAGGGAAAGAAACGCCTTGTTATCTGAAAGAAGAGATAACACCGCTTAAAATCGCAGATTACGCAATTAACCTTGCGTGCGAAGCCGTACAGACGGCCGCTATGCTTATGAAATATGAAATGAGCCTTAACCCGGCAGCAGAAAGAGAGGGCGAATAATGGCAATATACGCAATTGATTTTGATAACACATTGGCTATTACCCGTTTCCCGGAAATTGTAGCCCCAAACAAAAAAATGGTTGCTTTTGCGAAAGCGGTAAAAGCCCAGGGACACCAAATAATATTGTGGACAAGCAGAGCCGGGGCAGACCTGGAAAATGCCGTGGAGTGGTGCAGATTGCAAGGGCTTGTATTTGATGCCGTGAATGAGCCGTTACCGGAGCAGATAAAGCGGTGGGGCAACGATACAAGAAAAATCTATGCGGATTATTACATAGACGATAAGAATATGACAATAGCCCAGGTGGAAAGCACCATGAACCAAATAAAAGAGATTATGGAAGAAATAAAGGAGTGAAATAATGAAAATCAAAATTACAGATGTGTTACCTATTGTTAATCCGCCGGAAGTAGGGAGCGTACACACGGTTACAAGAAGAGAGACAGAACCACCAAGAAACAGACGCACGAAAATGTACTATATAGAAGTTGGTAAAAGGGAAATAGGGGTATATCCAAGAGAATGCAAAGTGATAGAAGAGTAGAAAGCGAGGATAAATAAATGGGATTTATGGACAATTTTACATCAGATAGCCCGGTAACAGTAAAGCAGCCGGATTATTACGAAATGGTAAAGGAAGCAGCCAAAGCGGAGTTAATCACAAATGCGGTCAATGCGGAAGTGCCGGGGTATTACATCCAGGCAATGATTACCGGGGAAAAGCCGGATTTTCTTAATACCCTGGATGCAGAGGAAGAGAAAACCGGATTTAGAACGGAATATGAGCAGATAACCGGGGCGGCGGTATCAATATTTGAAACAATGACAAAGGAAAGAAGCATAGAAGCGGCAACCATTGGATTACACAAACTTATTAACGCCATAAGCCAAAGCCATATTGAGGAAATAAAAGCAATAGAGGAAAACCAAAAGGAAAGAGAGAAAGCGGAAAGCGAGGGAACACAACATGATGCAGACGGCAGCAGTACAGAAGATAAGCGAACAGAATAGCCTATATAAAGCAACATTAGACCGGGCCTATATGATAGGCTACACGGATGCCATAAACCAGGATAGAAGCCGCAGAAGAGCCGCCAGGGAACGCCGGGAAAGAAAAAAGTATTTTGCCATGCAGAAGTTAAACGGCGTTGCATTGCTGATTTTCACGGCCGTAGCAATCAAGATTTTAGAGGGGGATGCAACAATAGCATTTATAACCGTTCCTTTAGGGTTATCCATGCTTTTATCCAAAGAAATGTTGATTATCAATAAATATTATTGGAAATGCGAGGAAAAGGCGGAAAGAGGGGTGCAGTAATGAAGTTTGTTATCCAGGGATTAAAGTACGATACGGATAAAATGAAGAAAATAGCGAATGTGAAGAAATGGTATGAAACCAATAGTCCACTTGTTAAGGAAATTTACGGAAACAGAGAAGTAGGAACTACATACAATTGTGAATTGTGGAGAAGTGAAAAAGGAAATTGGCTTTTGACGCATACAGAGGACTACAACAAGAAAGTAGGACACGCCATAACAGAAGAGGAAGCAAAAAGCCTTTTAATGAGATATACACCGGATATTTACGAAACAGAGTTTGAAAAAATACCGGAAGCATAGAAAAAGCGAACCCCTATTGCAAAGGTGGGGACCTAAAACAATAGGGGTTGGAACTCAACAAAGAGAGTATAGCACAATATATAGTGTTTGTAAATGTGGTTTTTCTATATATAGGAAGAAACCGCATTGGAAAGGTTGGTTTTACATGGTTGTAAGGATTATTACCATAATTGCAGCAGTTACGGCAACGGGATTTTTCACGCTTGCCGCTTTATGGTTCATAGGATTTTTGAAAGTCCGCCAGGCGTGGGCGTGGCTTTTTGAAGATTGGGACCGTAGATTTTAATTTTTTTTGACGGCGCAACCGGGTTTAGCCGTCCTTGTAATGGGCCTTAACATATCAACCATTATAGAAATATATGTTTTATATCTGCCTGGATAGGTGGGTTTTAGATAGATAAGTGAAAAGGTGGGGCAATGGGTAAAAGATATTATGACAATTACGATTATGAGGAAGCATACAAGGAGCAGTGCAAGAAGTTAGAGGAAGCAGAAATGGAAAGGTGGATGAAAGAGGGGTGGGTAAACTGCCTATACAGAACATCCACATACAAAAGCACCAATACAGAGAGCAACACAACATTGCTTGAAAGTATGGTGTACCCGTCCTTTAAATTCAAAGCAGATATGCCAAAGACGGAAAAGAAGAGAGAAACAAGCCCGTCACAATCAAACCTCAACGATAAGAACGCAAGACGGTATTTAATCCGTTTAGCCAATATCAATTTTGGAAAAGGGGATATATGGGCTACGTTTGGTTGGAATAATGGGTTATTGCCGGAAACCTACGAGGATGCAAAAAAAGATGTGGTTAATTTCATACGCCGCATAAACCGCAAGCGTAAAAAGTTAGGGTTAGAAAATGCAAAGTATATTTACATAATCGCATTTGAGGAATACACACGCCCACATTTTCATTTACTCATATCTGGCGGAATAGACCGTGACGAGTTAGAAAGAATGTGGGGAAAGTGCGATAGACCAAACACCAGGAACATAAGCCCGGACGAGAATTTTTTATTAACCGGACTTGCTACCTACATAACACAGAACCCACACGGAACAAAGCGTTGGTGTCCGTCCAAGAATTTGAAAAAACCGGATGAACCAAAACACAGTTACTCAAAATTCAGAAAAGCAAAGGTGGAGAAAATGGCCTTTGATAGTAGCGTGTTACAAGCAGAAATGGAAAAGGCATATCCGGGCTTTACGTTCCTGGATGCAGAGGTAAAGCACAACGGAGTAAACGCAGCCTTTTACATATACGCCCGTATGGTTAAAAAGGGCGAGAAGCCGAAAGGCAAGCCACAAAAAAGAAAGCGAGGGAACAAAGCATGAAAATTATTTGCACACTAAACCTAAAGGGCGGATGTGCCAAGACCACAACGGCGGTCAGCATGGCGGAGTTATTGGCAACCGGGTTTAAATCGAAGCATGGAACGGTTAAGCCTGGGAAAGTCCTTTTATTTGACAATGACAAGCAAGGGAACGCAAGCCGCCTATTTGATGCGTACCAGGGAGAAACAGAAAGCCCGGCGGCAGCAGTATTAAAAAATGCCACATTCAAGGGAAACACCATAAGACACACAAAAATTAAGAATTTGGACATTGTACCATGCAATTATTTTATGGAGTTGGCGGAATTGGAGATTAAGGCGGACACGGAAACGCCACAACATGACAGATACCGCCGGGCATTTGAGAAATTAAAAAATACGCCGCCATTTGGAAATTATGATTACTGCATCATAGACAACGCACCGGATTTAGGCATGAATGTAATAAACGCCCTTGTGGCAGCGGATGAAATTGTTATACCCGTGAATTTAGATTGCTATTCCCTGGACGGATTGGAAGAATTGGTGGACCAGGTAAACAATGTTAGGCAGTTGAACCGCAAAGCCCACATTGCCGGGGTGCTTATTACGGACTATGAGAAATCAGACACAAGCGAAGCGGCGGAAACATGGTTGAGAGAAAAAAGCGGATTGCCCGTATTTAATACAATCATACGCCATTCAAAGAAAGTAAAAGACAGTACATTTTACCACAAAACGCCAATAGCCTATTGCGTGAGAAGCGGAGCGGCACAAGGATATAAAAATTTCATCCTGGAATACATGAATAAACCACACATGGCAGCAGAGCAGAAAGAGAGGGGATAACATGGGCTTTAATATTATGGACCTTATGAACGGAGCAACCAGGGCAGCAGTTGAGGGCGTAGACAACTACGAAGCAATAACCCTTAACCTGGACGAAATCAAAGTTACGAAGCACAACCGTTATAGCATGGACGATTTGGAAGAATTGGCAACATCAATTCTTATGGACGGATTGCAAGAGCCGTTAATCATTGGCCGGGTAAACGGGGAGTATCTTCTTTCCGGTGGACATAGACGGCGTGAAGCCCTTGTTATTTTGCAGAACGAGGGACACACGGAGATTACGCAGAACATCCCGTGCCGCTTTAAGGACATGACGGAAACGCAATTTAGATTATCCTTGCTAATCGGCAATACCTTTAACCGAAAAATGACCGATTACGATTTGATGAACCAGGCGGCGGATTGGAAAGAGGTATTGACCCAGGCGAGAAAGGAAAAATTGTTAGTCCTGGAAGAGGGAAAAAGGGTTAGGGATTATGTGGCGGCAGTCCTGGGGGAGAAACCAACCAAGATTGCACAGTTGGAAGCAATTAACAACAATGCCACGGAAGAGGTAAAAGAGCAGTTTGAAAAAGGCAATATGAAAATTACAAGTGCCTATGAAACAAGTAGATTATCCGAGGATGCACAAAAAGAAGTTGCGGCAGCAGTTGAAGCCGGGGCGGATATAAAGAGCGAAGAGATAAAACAGATGTCAGAAGAGAAGAAAAAGAAGCGTAAGACCGCCGAGGACATAGCCAAAGAACAAAATGTGTCAGATACCGACACATCCGAGGAAGAAAAGGCAAATGCCAAGAAATTACACGCCGTAAAAATGCTTGAAAAATATTATATCTATCTTTCCGAAGAGGAAACGGGCATTTTGGAACGGATGTTGGAAGATTGCAAACGCCGCAAGCGTGAATACGCCTTAGAGGAAGATTAAACGGGTATGGGGAAAATTATATTATTCCCCACACACCCGGATTATTGCAAAAGGTGTATTTATTCCAGGAACAACGGAACGTGTGCAAGCGAGAAATACAACGAAAATCAATACAAGGTAAATTGCGTGTGGCATTACTGCAAATACCGGAAAGAAAAGGCGGAATATGAAACATGAGTATACAGAACATGAAGAGAAGCGAAACAACGGAGCAAATAGCCCTTTTCAATTGGGCGAAGCGGACAGAAAGCATATTGCCGGAATTGGCGTTGATGTACCATGTGCCAAACGAGGGCAAAAGGAGCAATGGCGGAATATTAAAGGCGGCCGGACTTAAAAGCGGCGTGCCGGATATATGCCTACCCGTTGCAAATAACGGCTTTCACGGGTTGTATATCGAATTGAAGTTTGGAAAGAATAAGGCAACCAAAGCCCAGGAAGAGTATATGGCAATGCTTAATGCACAAGGCTATAAAACGGCGGTGTGCTATGGGGCAGAGGAAGCCGGGGAAGAGATATTGGCATATCTCACAGAACCGGGACGGATGCCAAAGAAAGCGTGTGTAAATGCACCGTGGATTAACGGAAAGTGTGACGGTATCAATTTACCGTCACGAATGTTTAGCCGGGAAGAGTGCAGAGGGTGTAAGAATTTTAATCCGGGAAGAGAAGAAAGAATAATAAACGAGATTTTAAGCGAACACCCGGAAAAGAGAGAAATAAAGAAAGCAATTATAAATCTTTCATGCGGTCAGACGGGAAATAAAAAGATTGAGAGTATGGAAGATACATTGGAGATTATCAACGCCACATTGGGCGGAATGGTAAAAGGCAATGAATTAACCGTGGAGCAGTCGGCAGCAGTATTAACGGTTGCTATGAAAGCCTACGAAGTAGGAAAGAAAGCGAGGATAAAAGCATGAGTGCAAAAGCAGATAAAACGGGTTCATGTTCCTTTTGTGGACAGACCAAAATAATACAGGTCCCGGAAGAGTGGGAGCAAGGGCAGATTAACGAAGCGGTAACGTGCGAGTGCGAATGTGAGCAAGCACAAGCATACGCAAAAGCAAAAGAGAGAAAGGACAAGGCAAAGAAAAGAGTAAATGAATTATTTGGTGGCGGTGCAGAAAAGCCCGTTGCGGAAGATGTGGTTAATCTTTTAATTGCAACCGTTGATGCAATCGAGGATAAACACATGAAAGGGATTACCGTTGATGTGGGGCATGGCGTAAAAGCAAAGGTTTCTAAAATGGCGAAAGAAAGTATTAAGGTTGAACGGTCGGAGAACAAAAAGACAACCTACGAAGAATAGCGGATTGGGGGGGGGGCAGTATTGCAAAGAATTGATGATGATATTAAAGCCACAGTAAAAAAGATTATCCAGGGCAACGAGAAACGCAAACGCCGGATGCTTAACGGGAACGCATCAGCATTTGACCGTATGGCTTATAGCGTGATAAATGAAGCCCTTAATAATTCATGCCACAACATAGATAGCGAAGCGGCACGGGAGCAGATGCAGAAACAAATATATAAAAGTGTGGTTCATTGTACGCCGTATGAAAGTATTTATGATGTGATGTGTGGCCGCCGTCAATTCTACGATTACCGCAATGAATTTATAACCGCAGTTGCCGAGGGGCTAGGAATGTTGCCAGGCAGCAGGACTAAAAGGAATACCGGATGCAGCAGTACAACGGGGACATAATAGCAAGGCAAAAGAATTTATAATTGGGTTATGGGGTAGCAATACACATAACCCATAAACCATTTACAGAAAGGGCGGTGGGACCGTGAAAGAATATGCAAAGGGCTTTTATAAGTCCGCCGCATGGAAGAGAGCAAGGCAGCAAGTAATAACCAGGAGCAACGGATTGTGCGAGCGGTGCAAGGCGAGAGGAATATATAAGCCGGGTTACATTGTGCATCACAAAGAATATATTACGCCGGGCAATATCAGCAATCCAAACATCACATTAAACCTGGACAACCTGGAATATGTTTGTGAGGATTGCCACAACAAAGAACACAAGGCAGTACATACACCAATGCGTTATCAGTATGATGCAAACGGAAATTTATTACCGCCGAAAGAAAATAATAAATCAGACCACACCCCCGGGGTACAGAATTTGACCCCGGGCAAAAGAACCGAGGGAGTTACCTCAAAAAAAACTCCGCAAGGTCGCACGCATATGAGGGGGGTATATTTATGGCAGAAAGCAAGAATGATTTAACAGAAAATAAGAAAAAAAGACCGAACAAATTAACAAATGCGAGGATTAAAAAAGAGATAGAGTTTTTAGAAAAAATGTTCGTTGGGGTTGATGATGAAAACAAGAAAACCCTTATAAATTCACTGATTGAGGAAGCGGCGTTTTTAAAAGTGGCTTGTTTCCAGGCGAAAGAAGAATTGAAAAAAGAGGGCCTTACAACGGAAACCGTGAATGCATCACAGAAATTTGTAAAAGCCCACCCCTCAACCCAAATTTACGAGAAATATTCACGCCAATATACCGCAATTATCCACTCACTCATTGAGTATTTACCGCCAAAAGAAAAAGAAAAAGTGGACCGTTTGGCGGCGTTACGGGATGAATAGTTAATGGATAATTGGATTTTTAAATACCATGAAGCAATCCAAAAAAAAGAAGTAATTGTGGGTGTATGGGTGCGGTTGTGTTTTGAAATTTTGACAACCGGGCTATTAAATGGCGAGTGGGAATTTAACGAGAAAAAAGCGAACAAGGCTATAAAATTCATAGAAAATTTTTGCCACCATTCAGAGGGACGGAGTGACCTTTTACACCTGGAATTGTGGCAAAAGGCTATTGTGTCCGCCATATTTGGCATTATGGACAAAACAACCGGGTATAGGCAGTTTAGAGAGGTTTTTATAATTGTTGCCCGTAAGAACGGTAAAACACTTTTTGCCGCAGCAATAGCCGCATACATGACATACGTAGACGGGGAATATGGGGCAAAGGTTTATTTCCTTGCACCGAAGTTAGACCAGGCGGATTTGGTGTATGATGCCTTTTATCAGATTGTGCAATCAGATGATGAATTAGACAGTATCACAAAAAAACGCCGGAGTGATATTTACATAAAGGCTTTCAATACAAGCGTAAAAAAGATTGCTTTCAACTCTAAGAAATCGGACGGTTTCAACCCTCAATTGGTAGTCAATGACGAAATGGAAGCGTGGCCGGGAGACCAGGGATTGAAGCAATACGAGGTTATGACTTCCGCCCTGGGAGCGAGAAAGCAGCCGTTAATAATATCCATTGCAACCGCCGGATATGTGAATGACGGAATTTTTGATGAATTATTTAAAAGGGCAACGGCATTTCTAAAGGGCAATAGCAGAGAAAAACGGCTTTTGCCTTTTATTTACATGATAGACGATATAGAGAAATGGGATAGCATAGAGGAATTAAAGAAGAGCAACCCAAATTTGGGCGTGTCCGTATCGGCGGAATACTATTTGGAGCAAATAGAGATTGCAAGAAATTCAATCTCGAAAAAGGTTGAGTTTATGACAAAGTTTTGTAACATCAAACAAAATTCAGCCGTGGCATGGTTGGATTATTGGGATGTTATGAAATGCGTACACGAAGAAAAGCCATTATCCCTGGAAGATTTTAAAGGATGCTATTGTGTGGGCGGTATCGACCTATCAAGAACCACGGATTTAACCGCAGCAAGCATTGTAATAAACCGGGACGGAATAAACCATATATTCACACGGTTTTATATGCCACAAAAGCGGTATGAAGTGGCAATTAACGAGGACAACACGCCGTATAACATATATAGGGACCGGGGTTTTTTGTTCATATCCGGGGAAAACCAGGTGGACTATAAGGATGTTTATAATTGGTTTATCGAACTTGTGAAAGTGTATAAAATCAAACCGCTAAAAATCGGCTATGATAGGTATTCGGCAAATTACCTTGTGGAAGATTTGAAAACCGCCGGGTTTCACACGGATGATGTATACCAGGGAACGAACCTCACACCTATATTACATGAGTTTGAGGGGAATTTAAAAGACGGGCTTTTTGATTTTGGGGACAATTCCATGTTGGCGGCACATTTCCTTAACGTGGCGGTGGATATTAACCTAAACGATAGCAGAATGAAACCCGTAAAAATTGAAAAGCGTATGAGGATAGACGGGGCTATGAGTGTGTTTGATGCCCTCACAATGGTTTCCAAGTACCACAATGAGATAGGCAAGAAATTATTGAATATAAGCAAAGAAACCGCATAGATGCAAGGGAAAATGCGTTGCGGCAGCAGTATTAAAGTGGGTCAGAATTTCAACACGAAACATTATAGAATGTTGGTGTGGGAAAACTGGCCCTATTTTTGAAGAAAGGGGGAGAAGAAAACGGGAATTATCGCAAATGTATTAAATTCATTCCGGGCAAAGTACAGACCCCTACTATTGAGCCGTGGAGAGTATGAGCCAACGGGAACATTACGGGATAATGACATTGTGGGAGCAATTGCGGATGCAATCGGAAAGAATGTTGGCAAGTTGAAACCCCAGGTAATCCGTAAGGATGAAAAAGGCATGGTAATTAAAAATGATTACATTGCAAGGCTTTTATCTTTACGCCCATGCCCGGAAATGTCAACCTATGATTTTTTATACCGTATTGCCGTTGATTTGGTTTATACATCCAATTCCTTTTCCGTGATTTTTTGGAACAAGGATTTTACCAGGGTTGAGAGCATCCAACCGATTACCACAACATCATATAGGATTTTTGAGGATGATAAAAATAACATCCTTTTCCGCTTCCGTTGGGATTATGACGGAAAAACGTACACCGTGCCATACCAAAATGTAATCCATGTTAAGGCGAGATATAATAAACGCCGTTTCCTGGGAACAACGCCGGATATGGAGTTAAAAAGAAGCCTGGACCTCATAGAAACATCCGGGGAAACCATAAAGAACATTGTAAACCGTTCAAATTCTTTAGCCGGGTATTTGAAATATAACAATATCGCAGATGATGAAGAATTGAAAGAAATAGCCCGGAATTTCCAGGATGCCTATATGAACAAGGACAACGCCGGGGGAATTGCCGCAATTGATAACACGGTGGAGTTTAAAGAAATCTCACAGAGAACGCCGAGCATACCGACAAACCAAATTACATTCTTACGGGATAACATATATCGTTATTACGGCGTGAATGACAAAATATTGACTTCCACGCTAAACGATACTGAGTTTATTTCATTTTACGAGAATGTAATTGAACCTATCAGCGTGCAATTGTCCTATGAGTTTACATTTAAACTCTTAACGCCCCGTGAAATTGGTTACGGAAACCGCATTGATTTTGTGGCAAACCTTTTACAGTATGCCACATTGCAGACAAGGGAAACCATAGGCGGCGGAATGTTTGACCGTGGAGCGTTGACAATTAACGAATACAGAGAACTTATGTATTACGGCCCGGTAGAGGACGGGGACCAAAGGTTGGTATCTCTAAACTATGTCAAGGTTGGGGACCAATCATTGTACCAGGTAGGGCAGCAGAACGAGCCGCCGGATGATACCGGAGCAAATGACAGAGAAAAACGGGCAATGCAAGCGGCCGCCCGTGCCTATATGCAGATTATGAAAGGGGGTTAATGGAAATGCCACAGATAAAACAGTTTATTGCGTGCAAAAATGCCAAAACCGCAACGGTAAAGCCGTTTTGTGAGATTAAAAACATCACAGACACAACGGCGGACCTTTATTTTTATGGGGATATTGTTTCAGATTGGTGGGGAGCATGGCAAGAAGAGGACCAATACCCGGATGCAATCAAAAATTTCCTTGCCGAAGCAAACGGCAGAGATTTAAACATTTACATCAATAGCGGCGGCGGTTCAGTGTTTGCCGGAATTGCTATTTACAATATGCTTAAACGCTACCAGGGAAAGAAACATTGTTTTGTGGATGCCCTGGCCGGTTCGATAGCATCACTTTTTCCGTTTGTGGATAGTGACAAACCGACAATTCCAAAGAACGCCTATTTGATGATACATAAGCCGTGGTGCGATTGCGAGGGCAACGCTAACGAATTGCGTAAAATGGCGGACACATTGGAAACTATAGAAGCCGGAATTTGGAGCATCTACGAGGAACATTTAGCAGAGGGCGTAACAATCGAGCAGATAAAAGAGTTAATGGAAGCGGAAACATGGTTGAGCGGCGAGGAAGCCGCAAAATACTTTAACGTGTCGGTGGGAGAAGAAAATACCGCCGTTGCAGCAGTCCAGGACTACACGAAATTATATTGCAAGAACACGCCGGAAGCATTAGCCGGGGGAAATCCGCCGGACGATACCAAGGACCAGGCAGCAGCCAAAGAAAAAGAAATCAGAAGCAAAATTGTAGCATTAACAATTCAACACATGGAGTAAGAAAGAGAGGAAAGCAGCATGAACAGAGAACAGTTAATGAAAATGAGCAAGAAAGAGTTAAAAGCACGCCTTGTTACCGTGGGTAAAGAAGCCCAGGACAAGAGCGGCGAGGAATTAACCGCCCTCATGGACGAAGCAAGGACCATTGGGGAAATCCTGGACGAGATTAAAGCCCGTGAGGAACTTGCAAGGGCAGCCCAGGCAGCAGCCGGAGAGGGCGAAGGACCGGACGGAAACGCCGGAGAGGGTGCAGAGGTCAAAGACCAGGCAAGAACAAAGAGCGGTAAGGCATTAAAAGCCGGAGCAAAGACCACATACAACGCAAAGAAGATTGCTAAACCTATGGCGGCACTTTCCACCACAACGGGCGTTGTTATGCCACACCATACAAGCCCGGACATTGCACCGACATTTAACAACGTATCATCCCTTATTGACCGTGTTACAACTATTCCGCTTGTAGGCGGCGAAACATATAGCCGTCCTTATGTGAAGTCATACGGGGACGGGGCCGGAAGCACCGCAGAGGGAGCAGATTACAACACATCTGAACCGGAATTTGGTTACGCAGAGATTGCAAGAGAGAAAATCACAGCATACGCCGAAGAGCCGGAAGAAATGCAGAAATTAACGGATGCAGATTATGACGGCGTTATTGAAGATAGCATTACAAGAGCAATCCGCCGTTACGCATCCCGTCAGATTTTGGTAGGGGACGGCACAAGCGGAAAATTCAAGGGAATTTTCTATAATCCGGCAAGCGAAAGTGATGATATTATTGACCGCAACACGGACATTACAACCATTACCGCCGTTGCAGATGATACCCTGGACGAGATTATTTATTCCTACGGTGGGGATGAAGAGGTAGAGGATGTAGCCGTGTTAATCCTTAGTAAGAAAGACTTAAAGAAGTTTGCCAAGTTAAGAGATAAACAGGGCAGAAAGGTTTATACAATCGTAAACCATGGCAATACCGGAACAATTGACGAAGTGCCTTATATCATCAACTCCGCTTGTGCAGAAATTGGCGGAACAAAAGATGCTTATTGTATGGCTTACGGTCCGTTATCCAATTACGAGGTTGCCGTATTCTCTGATATTGAAACGGCAAAATCTACGGATTACAAGTTTAAGTCCGGCCAGATTTGCTACAAGGGTTGCGTATTCATGGGCGGAAATGTCGTTGCAAGAAACGGATTTATCCGTGTAAAGAACCCGGCAGCGTAAGAGAAAGGCGGCTAAAGCATGACAAAGGAACAATTGATTGCGAAAGCCAAATTGAGAATTAGAAAAACATCAAGTGATATGTTGGATGAAGATGTGGGGCAGCTTGTAGAAGTTGCCCTTGCAGACTTAAAACGTATCGGTGTGCATAGTTCCTATTTGGATGAAGCAGACATAAAAGACCCCTTAATCATTGAAGCCGTTTTGTTATATTGTCACGCTAATTTTGGAAGCCCGGATAATCAGACACAGTTACTTGCATCCTATAATGCAATGTGTACCAAGATAAAAGGCGGTGGGTATCATAGAGAAGCCAATAAAACTATTGATTAAAAAGAACCAAACAGAATACCAGGAAACGGAAGTAATAGCATCAATTAAGCCGGTGGGGCGTGACGAGTTCGCAGCCGCCGGGCAATTGGGTTATAAAGCAACATCACAATTGGAAGTTTGGGACTTTGAATATGACGGGCAAACGGAAGTTTCCATAGACGGAAAGCGTTATGCAGTATATAGAACCTACGGACCGAAGAGCAACGGAAAAACAGAGTTGTATATTGCGGAAAGGGTGGGGAAAGGTTGAAAGTTTCACTTGATAGCCTGGACGAAGAAATAAAAAAAGAATTGGAAAATTTCAATGCGGAAGTGATAAACGCAGCAAATGACAGTTTCCAGGAAACGGCAAAAGAAGCCGCAGAAATGTTAAAAAAAGGCGGACCATACCAGGAAAGAACCGGAGCATACACAAAAGATTGGGCGGTTGACAAGCGAGGAAGCCGGACAAGTGTAGTTACCGGGTTAAATGGATATAGCGTTTATAACAAGAAGCATTACCAATTAACCCACCTTTTGGAAAACGGACACCAAAGCAGAAAAGGGGGCCGTGTAAAGGCATTTAGCCACATTGCCCCGGTCAATGAACAATTGGGCGAAATGGTAACCGGAAAGATTGAAAGCAAATTAAGGGGGTAAAAATGGCAACGGCAGCAGTATTAACAGAGAGGGCGGAAAGCCTGGGACTACCCATAACGAAAAACGCCTTTGAGGGGACTTTAGAAAACCCCGTGCCGCCATTACCTTACATGGTTTACCTTTTGCCACGGGAAGCAACCGCCGGGGCGGATAGTAGACCAAATAATCTAATGGCGGATGATTGGCAATTGGAACTTTACACCGTTGCAGATGATGAAGCGGCGGAAGAAATCAGAACACGGATTGAAAACGAGGTTTTACATGATGTGGACTATGTTAAATTTGTGGCTTATGTGGATAGTGAGGAATGCTTTCAAACGGCCTACGAAGTCACGGGATTATTGAGGAAAGCGAGGAAATAAGAATGGACAAAGAAAGCATTGTTTTAGGTAGCGGAGATTTGTATTGTACAGACTTCCAGGGAACAAACGAAGCAATCCCAGATGATGCGGTGATTGAAACAGAAGATAACCGCCTGGGGCATATTAAGGGCGGTGCGGAAATTGAGTATGCACCGGAGTTTTACGAAGCAAAAGACGATATGGGTAAGGTTTCCAAAGTAATTATTACAGAAGAGGAAGCCACCCTTAAAAGCGGAATTATGACATGGTGCGGAACAACGCTTGAAAAGTTATGTCAGACCGCAAGAGTGACAGAAGATAAAACAAAGGGAATTAGGACGGTCAAAATCGGCGGTATCGGCAACGCAACGGGTAAGAAATACCTTTTGCGATTTGTCCATAAAGATACCCAGGATGGAAATATCCGTGTAACGATTGTTGGTAACAACCAGGCCGGTTTTACAATTGCCTTTGCAAAGGATAGCGAAACCGTTATTGATGCAGAATTTAAAGCACAGCCTATGGACAAAGAGGGTACTTTAATCCTTTACACAGAGGATATTGACAAAACAGAGTAACCAAAACACGGGCCAACGATAAGAACGGGCGGCCGGTTGAAAAATCGAGCCGCCTTATTACATGAAAGAGAGGAACACAACATGGCAGTAAAAGAATTTAACATGAACAAAATTAAACGCACCTTTTGGCCGTTTACTCTAAAAGATAAAAAGGATGAAAACGGAAATGTGGTTGAAAAGGGAAAGAAAATCATTGTCCGTATGCCACAAAAGGGCGTTTTTGAAGCAATAAAGGATGTAGAAGCCAACGGAACGGGCGAGGATGCCGATACATCAACCATTTATAACCTTGTGGCAGCAGTATTAAACAACAATATGGGAAATGTGAAAGTTTCAGCCGAAGAGGTAGAGAGTTACGACATTGAAGAGTGTACGGCAATCCTTAACGCATACATGGAGTTTGTGGATGAATTAAAAGCAAACCCAAACTAAAAATGCCCTATTATCCACGCCAGGATAAAAAGGGCGAAATCCCGTATACAATCCTTACACGCCCGGAAAAATTGGTTATGGACTATTGCCATATCAATATTTACGAAGTCCAGGAAATGGAAATAGATATTTACCTTTTCTTCTTACGGGAAGCAATGATTTTTGAAAATTCACAAACCGAAGAGGGACGGAAATATTTAAAAGATTGCTTCCGTATGGAGCAGACAAAACCGGACCGTGAGGGATTAAGAGAAAGATTTGGAAAGAAAGGGGGAAAGTCAAGTGGCTAACAACATCAGTGGTATTACTATTGAAATTGACGGAAAGACAGACAAATTACAAGATGCCTTGCAAGGAGTGAGTGAGAACCTCAAAAGTACCAAGAATGAGTTAAAAGAGGTTGAAAAGGGCTTGAAATTAGACCCCAAGAATACCGAACTTTTAGCACAGAAACAACAGTTGCTTACAAAGGCAGTAGGCGAAACCAAAGATAAATTAGATGTATTAAAAACGGCAGAAGCCCAGGTGGAGCAGCAGTTTAAAAACGGCGAAGCATCCGAGGAACAGTACCGGGCAATCAAACGTGAAGTAATCGCAACGGAAGCAGAACTTAAAAACCTGGAAGAGCAAGCAAAGGCGAGTAATTCAACGCTTGCAAAGGTGGGGGATGCTTTTGGAACGGTAGGGGATAAGGCAACCAAAGCCGGGGAAAAGATGATGCCCGTAACGGCTGGAATAACCGCATTAGGGGCAGCCGGGGTTGCTGCATCTATGGAATTAGATAACGGCTATGACACCATTATTACCAAGACGGGAGCAACCGGGGAAGCCCTGGAAAGCCTTACGACAGTAGCGGACAATGTATTTTCAGATATGCCGACTACAATGGATGATGTGGGCGTAGCGGTTGGAGAAGTAAATACAAGGTTCGGGGCAACCGGGACAGAGTTAGAAAATCTTTCAAAAGAATTTATTAAATTTGCAAACATCAACGGAACGGATTTAAACACGGCTATTGATAGCGTGGACAGTATTATGACAAAATTCGGCGTTGATGCTTCACAGACAAAAAATGTGTTGGGGCTTATGACAAAAGCGGGCCAGGACACGGGTATTTCAATGGAAACATTGGAAACCGCACTTACAACCAACGGTGCAAGTCTTAAAGAAATGGGGCTTGATTTAACATCATCCGTTAATTTACTTGCACAAATGGAAGCAAGCGGCGTTGATGTTTCAACCGCCCTTGCCGGAATGAAAAAAGCGGTGCAGAACGCAACGGCAGACGGCAAGAGTGCAGACGAAGCATTGACCGAAACAATAGATAGCATTAAAAACGCAAAGACAGAAACGGAAGCCTTAACCATTGCATCCGACCTTTTCGGAAAGAAAGGTGCGGCGGAAATGACCCAGGCAATCCGTGAGGGGCGTTTATCCGTAGACGATTTAAGCGGTGCTTTATCAGACTATGGGGATGTGGTAAGTGACACATTTGAAACCACATTAGACCCGTGGGATGATGCAGCCGTAGCAATGAACAATTTGAAACTTGCCGGGGCAGACCTGGGAAGTTCCATTTTAACCACATTGCAGCCAACAATTGATAAGGTTGTGAACAAGGTAAAAGAGTTTACAACATGGTTTAAAAACCTGGACGACAACACAAAGCAGATGATTGTAAAAATCGGAATGATTGTTGCGGCTATCGGCCCGGCTTTAATCATATTTGGGAAAATGTCAACGGGAATATCCGGGGTAATAAAAACCGTAACGGGATTAACAAGCAAAATAGGCGGAATGAGTGGTGTTTTATCAGCACTCACGGGACCGGTTGGAATAGTGATTGCTATTATAGCGGCACTTGCCGCCGGGTTCATTGCTTTATATAAAACGAATGATGAATTTAAAGAGAAAGTGGACGGGACCATAGGAAAGGTAAAGGATGCCTTTTCACAGATGTGGACAACCATACAACCGCTTTTGGAGAGCCTAAAGCAAGCGTTTATTAACCTCATGGCTGCATTAAAACCCGTATTTGAATTTGTTCTTACATACATAGCAAGTATTGTAAATGGGGTTATCAATGCAGCAGCACCGATAATTGCAGCAATCCAAAATGTGATTGATTTTGTTACCAATATCATAAATGCCATTATAGCGTTATTACATGGAGATTTTGACGGTTTCTTTTCGTATCTGCAAGGTGCGTTTAATAGTGCAATATCGTTTGTAAAAAACATCATCCAGGCGGTTATAAATTTCATAATCGGATTTTTAGAGGGGTTCGGCGTAAATGTAAAAACATTATTTACCAATATTTGGAATAGCATTGTTGCCGTATTCCAGGGCGTGGGTCAGTGGTTCAGTGACCGATTTACGGAAGCATGGAACGCAATAACCACAATTTTTTCTGCAATCGGTTCATGGTTCGCCGCTAGGTGGAACGACATAAAAACCGCCCTTGCGACCGTGGCAACGTGGTTTCTTACCATGTTTACAAATGCCTATACGAATGTAACAAACGTATTCGCTGCAATCGGTTCATGGTTCGCCGCCAGGTGGAACGACATAAAAACCGCCCTTGCAGCAGTAGCCACATGGTTTTTAACTATGTTCACAAACGCATACACCAATGTAACAAATGTATTCGCTGCAATCGGTTCATGGTTCGGGGCAAGGTGGACGGAGATAAAAACCGCCCTTGCATCCGTTCCAACATGGTTTAAAACACAGTTTGATAACGCATGGACGAACATAAAAAACGCATTTGCCAATGTAACTTCCTTTTTCTCTGATTTATGGGAGAAAATCAAAGGTTGTTTCGTAAATGTCGGTGTGGCTATCGGTTCAGCGGTTGGGGATGCTTTTAAATCGGCAATCAACAGTTGTTTATCAACCATAGAGGGCGTTGTAAATAAGTTTATCGGTATGATTAACGGAGTAATTGGAATTATCAATGAGATACCGGGCGTTTCACTTTCAAAAATAGATACACTTTCACTTCCAAGATTAGCAAAAGGCGGTGTATTAAGAGAGGGTACGGCAATGGTAGCAGAAGCCGGACCGGAACTTTTAAGCATGGTAAACGGAAAGGCAGTTGTAACACCGCTTACGGGTTCGGCGGTAAACACGGCAGCAGACAACCTAAAGGGCAACAATAGCGGTTTCCACCAGGAAATCAATATTACAAGTCCTAAAGCCCTATCCCCTTATGAAGTAGCAAGACAAACGAGAATACAGACCCGTGCAATGGTTATTGCAATGCAGAGGGGGTAAATTATGGCAGATATTACAGTTACTTGCACAAATGATAAAAATGTTTCTATTGCCTTTAGGTGGGATTGGGACAATAACCCATTCCACCTATTAGGGCTTGACGGAATATATGGTTATGATTGCAATGTTACCACATCAGAAAACACCACAACAGACGGCAGCACATACCAGGGAAGCACGGCAAAGGAAAGAAACATTGTAATAACCGCAGAGATTGACGGAGATTACAGAAAGAACCGGGAATTACTGTATAGAGTGTTTCCGAAAGGCAGAACCGGAACACTTGAATATAGCGAGGACGGGGATATAAAAACAATCACTTACAGAGTGGAAAGCGTGACACCAGGGGCAACAACGGGCGTTGTAAGGGATTATACAATTAGCCTTATTTGCACCGACCCGTATTTTAAGGACCTGTCAGATGTGGAAGTGGTAATGGCAAGTTGGGTATCAGATTGGTACTTTGAAAACGGGTTTGATATTAACGGCGTGGAATTTGGACACCGGGAAGCAGAGTTGGTAAAGGAAATTGAAAATAACAACGGTGCGGACAATATCGGAATAACTGCAATATTCAGAGCGGACGGCATTGTAAAAAATCCGGCTATTTACCATTCAGAGAGCGGGAAATATATAAAAGTCGGTTATGCCGGAAATGATTTTGAATTGCAAAGCGGCCAATATGTGGTTATTTTCACGCACACTGGAAAGAAAAATATATACCTTTTGGACGGCGTGAGCCAGGCAGAAATTGAGGAACACAAGGACCGTTACGGAATGATTGATTGGGAAACGGTTGTTTCTATGTACGGAACAATCATAAATCAGTATTTGGACGAGGACGGGGATTTTATACAGTTGCAGGACGGCACAAACACCATTACATACAATGCAGAAAGCGGCATTAACTATTTATCCGTATCCGTATATTACCGCATTTCATATTTGGGGGTGTAAGAGCATGGAAATTATTGTATATGACCGCAATTTGTACCGCCTGGGGACGATTGAAAACCATACATCCTTACAATGGCATAGAAAATATTACGAGTGTGGCACGTTTGAGTTACACGCCCCGGCAACAGAGGACAACATAAGGCTTTTGCAGCCGGGTAATGTAATAAGGCCAAAGGGAAAGGATGAAGCCGCCGTTATCCGTGGGGACCAGACAGAAGAGGAAAGCACCCTTGTAAATGAGATTGTGCGAAATGGCTATTTTCTGCCTATATATTTTAATGACAGATTGACAGGTCCCATGTTTACATTTAACGGAACGTGTGAAGATGCTATGCGTTATATGATTAACCGCATGGCAGCAGTACCGTTGTTGGAAGTAGCCCCAGGAATAGGGGATGCAACCAAAATAACATTCCAGGCAACCTATAAGAATGTATTAACCTATCTTTCTAAGATTGCCCGGTATTGTGAATTGGGCTTTAGGGTAGTGCCGGACTTTAAGGGTAAGAAAATGACCTTTGAAACATATAAAGGCATAGACAGAACCACGAAGCAAGGCACAAAGCCCCGTGTAATCTTTTCAGAGAGTTACAACAACCTAAACCGTGCAAAACATACCTATTCAGACGAAACCGCCAAAACAAAGATTGTTGTAGGTGGGGCCGGGGACGGTGCGGACCGTATTTATGTAACGGTAGGCGGCGGAACGGGGTTTGATTTACGGGAAGAGTTTTTGGATGCCAAAGACATAAATAAAGATGATTTTTCAACCAATGCGGAATACCTGGAAGCGTTACGCATCCGGGGGGAGCAGTACAAAGCGGAAAACGCCGTGATTGAGAACATAGAAGCCGAAGTGGAAGCCGAGGTTAATTTTATCTATGGCACGGATTACGATTTAGGGGACATTGTGACAGTAGAAAAGGCAAAATGGAACAAAGTATTAAATTTACGCATTACGGAACTTTGCGAGGTTTACGAATACGGCGGAATGTATGTTGTTCCTACTTTTGGGGATGCCCTACCCACAACCATAAATTGGGACAATTAGGAAAGGAGAGGAAAAGCAAATGGCAGTAAGAGGATTTTTTTACAATTCCGTAAATAAAGACCGCTTATACAACGGCCAGGATATGAACGAGGACAAAGCCCCGTTCTATAAAGAGGGTGTGGCGTATGGACATTTGCAAGTAACCGCAGACGGGGAAAGTATGGCGGTAAAGGTGGACGGCGGAAGCCGTACCGGGTACGCATACATCAACTTGCACACAATCCACAATACAACCGTCCTGGAATTGCCCGTGAGCGGTTCAAACGGTACATTGCCAAGAATTGACCGTGTAATATTGCGGAATGATGAAACAGAGCGAAAACCAAGCATTTTTATTTTAGAGGGGGCATATTCAAGCAATCCGCAGCCGCCGGAACTTACGAACAATGACACAATCCAGGAAAAATGTTTGGCGGAAATTTATGTGGCAGCCGGAGCGGTGGCAATATCCCAAAGTGATATTACAGACACCAGGGCAGACACTGGATTGTGCGGTTTCATTGCATCACAGTTTGAGGACTTTGATTTTTCACAGTTCACAAAGCAATTTAACGCATGGTTCGCCCTGGAAAAAAAGAGCATGGAACAAGACCATGCAAATTTCATTGAAGAATACGCCGAAATGACACAAGCATTTATGACGGACCAGGAAGCACAATGGAATAAGTGGTTTAAAGAGAAGCAAACGGAACTTTCCGGGGACATTGCCGGGAAACTGCAATTACAGATTGATGATGTAAAAGAAAAGGTTTACAACATTGCCTTTAAGGTTTACATCATTAGCACATTGGAGCAGATTACAAGCCCGGTAACGGTAAAACTTACGAATAAGACCACGGGGACCATGCAGACGGTTACAGTTACAAAAAGCCAAATGGGCTTTTATGTCACGGAAGCCGGAGAATACACCGTGGAAGCGGATTTGGAAAGCGTTATGGTTACACCGAAAGCCTTTAAGGTTACAAACGATAATCTTATGACAACGCAGAATATTACATTGCGTGAGGGTTCAAACCTGGGCTATATCGGAAATTATATTGGTTCATTTATTGCACAATAAAAAGAAAGAGAGGATTAAACAATGGTAGGATTTCCAAAAGTAATTAAGACAAAGGCGGATTTAGTCAACACTTACAAACTTGTAAAGAAAGGCAGATTGAAGAAAGAAGATTGGTTGGCAGCAGTTGAGAAGTTGGAAAATCAGAATTTCATCTTTTGCCCTATCCTGGAGAAAACCGAGGACAGAAAGGGCGTTACCCTTATGTTTGTAAACGAGGTTACAGAGGGGGACAAGGTAAAAGCCGGGAACGTGACCGCAACCGTTAAGACCGTGGAGCATATTGAGGTTGAAAAGGCAGCAGAAGCAGACCAGGAAGCGGCAGCAGCAGAGGGAACGGCGGCAGCAGATGCCGAAACAACCACAAATAACAATCAGACCAAGCACACAATTTTGACACTTTCAAAGGCTATTGCGGCGGATGCGGCTACAATCGGTATTCCGGCAGAGGTTACATTTTATGACCGCCTGGGAATTACAGAAGAGGAAGTGGAGCAGATGAAAGGAGAGTTAGTATAATGGGAAGATTATTTGTTTATGACGAGAATATGACGGACGAGAGGGCGAAAATCACAGTTGCTAAAATGGCCGCCGTATCGGACATTGTAGCGAGTGAAAAGGCGTTTATACAGTATTCCGCAGCCGGACAATTAACCGTGCTTGCCGGGGCAGTTATTGCGGTAGGGGATGCCATTTTTCAGACCGAGGAAACAACGCTTTCAGCCGCCAACCTGGACGGTGCAAGCAGCTTTGCACACGGCAAAGATTATTACATTTACTTATGCAACAATGGCAAGGACAGTTCAAACGAGGTTTATTTAATCTCTGAAAATTCCACATTCCCGGACGGCGTGGAATGGGACGATACAAACACCCGTAAAATTGGCGGTTTCCACTATGGCTTTGTTAGAAATGTGGATGAATACGGCAGAGAAGTAAATACAAGTGGAAGCGTGCGTGGTAGCGGTTGGGAAAGTAACGTGCGTGAGGACATTGCCCCTAACTCTGTATGGACCGCCTTACACCGTCCGAAGTGCGACCCGTCCGGTATGGCATACCTGGGGAATGGTTTGTGGGCTGATATTTACCTTGCATCAGATGATGGGGCGAACGGCTTACAATCTGTATATAATGCAACGCCTATTACGGGTACAGAGGGTTTAAATTGGTATATTGCCAATGAAAAGGCTGCCCGTGTCGGAAAGCGTTTACCGGACCTTGCAGAGTGGTTAATTGCAGCAGAGGGAAGCCCCCAGGGATTAGACGGCAGCAATACAAACGGTTGGACCGCAACAACCAACACCGCAAGAACCGCCGTTGGAAAAATCAAAAATGCAATTTCTGTAAAAAACATTATGGACATTGCCGGGAACGTGTGGGAATGGCTTAACGAGTTGTGTTTAGACCCAACCGCTGCATCCTGGAATTGGTACAATGTTATGTCCGGCTACGGTCAAATTTATATGCCGTCACAAACAGCCTTGCACGCCCTCGTTGGCGGCGGCAGTTGGAACAGCGGCGTGCATTGCGGTAGCCGTGCCGTCGTTTGCAACAATTACCCGTGGAACGTGAACACGGCCGTTGGTGTGCGGTGCGTGTGTGACAGTCTGTAATCTGCCAGGGTGGGCGAAAGCCCACCCCATAGAAAAATATATAAACCGAGGATAAAAACATGGCAGAGAACAAGAAAAGCAATCAAGCGGATGCGTATATGGAGAGCATGAAAGCGTATCAAAAGACCTATGATTTTCTTTTATACCTTTATCCCATATTGTCACAGTTTCCGAAATTTGAGAAATTCGCATTGCAGAGCCAAATTAAAACGGCGGTTTTTGAAATGCTTAAATCAGTAATCAGATTTAGAAAGACCGGGACAAAGAGCCATATATATAACGCAGATGTAGAGTTGCAGTTTATCAAAACCCTCATACGGCTTTCCTACGATTTGGAATATCCGGCAATGAGCAAACACAGATACGAAGTATTGAGTAAGAAAATGACAGAATTAGGATGTATCATTGGCGGAATAATCGAAGCCGTAAAGAATGGAAATTGGAAATAATGTTGGCATTGCCAATTTTATTTTGGGGAAACTGTTAATATGCACCGGGCCAGTTCACGGAACTTTCCGAGCCTTGCACGCCCTCATTGGCGGCGGCAATTGGAACAACGGCGTGCATTGCGGTAGCCGTGCCGTCAATTGCAACAATTACCCGTGGAACGTGAACACGAACATTGGTGTGCGGTGCGTGTGTGACTTTACAATTTTATAGACATAGAAGCCCAAGCGGCCACTAGCAAAGATTTACATTTTAAGTAAGTCAGACGGTTTGCCCGTTCCGGTGCGATACCGGACAAACTAACAAAGCAAACCACCTTTTAGTAAAATAGAATATTTGAAAATTGGTAGGGATTAAATGAAAACAGTAAAGGGACTACATGAGAAAATGGGGACCTTTGAAAATGCCAATACTTCATTCCACCAGGCGGCAAGGTGCAAGCGGTACACGAATGAGGTATTGGCTTTTTCTATGGTTAAGGAAGAGGAACTTTTAAGAGCAACCGAGGAAATACAGAATTTAACATATAGGCAAGGGAAATATAAGATATTTAAGGTGTTTGAGCCAAAAGAACGGCTTATTATGGCGTTGCCGTTCTATGATAGAGTGGTGCAACACATGATTTGTAACGCTATTCAACCCGTATTTGAAAACGGATTTTATTACCATTCTTACGCTTGCCGGAGCGGTAAGGGGATGCACGCCGCAAGTGATACATTGTATCAATGGATGTATGAAACAGAGGTAAAGCAAGGGTTAAGGATGTATGCCTTTAAAGGGGATATATCAAAGTATTTTGCATCTATACCGCATGACAAATTAAAGGATGAAAACCGCCGCTATATAGGGGATAAGAAAGCCCTTATGTTAATGGATGATATTATAGACCACAACGGCATATTGCCGGACGGCGTGGGAATACCCGTTGGAAACCTCACAAGTCAGTTATTTGCGAATGTGTACGGCAATAAGTTAGATAAATTTTGCAAGCACGTTTTACATATTCCGTATTTTGTGCGGTACATGGATGATTTTATTATCCTATCGGATGATTTGGAACAGTTAAAAGAATGGGTTAAGAGAATAGAAGAATTTTTGGAAAATGAAATGCTTTTGCATATTAACCCTAAAAGCGCAATCCTATACGCCGGGAATGGCATAGATTTTTGCGGATATATCCACTATGCAGACCACAAGAAAGTAAGAAAATCATCTATCAGAAAGTTAAAGCAAGATGTAAAGGCGTATGAGTTGGGCGAATTGCCGCCGGAAGAATTTAACCGGAAGTATGAAAGCAGAAAGGGACATTTAGGACACGCCGACACATACCACATTGCAAAGGCGGTTGAATACGAATTGTTATTCTATGAATGGGAACGCCTGGAAGCAACGGCGTAAAAAGGGTCAGAATAAAAAGCCGTTCCATTATATGATTTACTTGTAAAAAACAAGGAAAGGAGCATGGAACAATGGAGAAAATGTTTAACTTTATTTCCGTGATTGGTGGATTGGTTGGCGGTTTTATCGTTTCGTTGTTCGGCGGTTGGGATGTGATGTTATACACAATATTGCTTTTTGCTATCCTGGATTATTTCACGGGCATTTTGAAAGCAGTCTATAAAAAAGAACTTTCAAGTGCAATCGGATTTAAGGGGATTGTAAAAAAAATCATGGTATTTGTGGTTATCGCAGTTGCCTACAACGTGCAGAGAATGACCGGGGACACAATACCATTAAGGGAAATTGTTATTGTTTTCTTTATCTGCAATGAAGCACTTTCCATTTTGGAAAATGCGGCGGAATTTATCAACATACCGCAGCAGTTAAAAGATGTGCTTTTGCAGTTAAGGGACAAGAACGCAGCGAAAGCGGAAGAAAAAGAAGAAAGCGAGGAATAAGACATGGCAACAAAAGACCAGGTAAACGCCTTTATTGCAAAATTGGCAGCAATCGCAAGAAAAGAATATTTAACCCGTGATAAATGGGTTTTACCGTCTGTATGTATCGCACAGGCCGCATTAGAAACCGGGTGGGGAACATCCGGGCTTATGACAAAGGCTAATGCGTTTTTTGGCATCAAGGCCGGAAGCAGTTGGAAAGGCAAGGTTTACAGTAGTAAAACAAACGAGTGCTATGACGGTAAGACATACACGCAGATTACCGCCGCTTTCCGTGCTTATGATAGCCTAGAAGAGAGCGTGGCGGATTATTACAATCTGATTTGCGGAAGTTCCCGTTATGCCGGAGCAGTAAACAACGGAAACGCCGAAAGTGCCATTACCGCAATCAAAAACGGCGGATATGCAACAAGCCCTACATACATTAAGAATGTAATGAACATCATCAATTCTTACAACCTTACACAGTATGATACATGGGACGGAGAGAACCAGGGACCGGCGAACAAGGAAACCCACGGTTATAAGGTGGGGGACAAGGTAAGAGTGATTGACAACATCACATACAACGGGGTGCGTTTTGCAACCTATTATGATGAATATGATGTTATCCAGGTAAACGGGGACCGTGTTGTTATCGGTATCGGCAACACCGTGACGGCAGCAGTAAACGCCGCCAACATTGCAAAGGATGAAGAGATTGCAGAAGCCCCGGCGGATGCAGAAGTACCAACCGACATTCCGACCCAGGAAGAAACGGAGAACGCCCACGGTTTCAAGGTAGGGCAGAAAGTAAAGGTTATCAATGCTTACGATTACTACGGTAATATGTTTAAGTGTTGGTACAGTAAATATGATGTTATCGAGGTTAAGAATGACAGAATTGTTATTGGTATCGGTAACACCGTGACGGCAGCAGTAAACGCCGCCAATTTAGCAGCAGCATAAGCAACGCCGCCTTTAGGAATTTGGCTACCAAAAGAGCAAGGAAATAATGTATATCACGGAACTAAAAGCACACCTTTAAAAAGTGTGCTTTTTCTTTATTATAGGCTTTAGCCGGTTGAGGACATTGGAGTTTTTCGTGTTCCGAAAAATGGAAATGTCCGAAACAAAAAACCACCCGCTATGCGGGTGGAGCCAACAATGTTATACAAAAAATCACCTTTCCGTTAGAATAGAGTTGTTCAGGCTACTATGCTAAATGAAAGGAAAGGTGATCTTTTGGCAAATAAAACAAATGATATGGCACATACAAAATGGCTATGTAAATACCATATAGTATTTACTCCCAAATATCGAAGAAAGGTAATATACAATCAATACAGAAAAGATTTACGGGACATAATAAAAACTTTATGTGGATACAAGGGGGTAGAAATAATAGAAGGAAAATTAATGCCAGATCATGTTCATATACTGGTAAGTATTCCACCTAAATACAGTATATCACAGTTTATGGGGTATTTAAAAGGAAAAAGTGCATTAATGATGTTTGATAGACATGCAAATCTGAAATATAAATACGGAAATAGACATTTCTGGGCAGAAGGATATTACGTGAGTACAGTAGGCTTAAATGAGGCGGCAATAAAAAAGTATATACAAGAACAAGAGAAACATGATATAGCGCTGGATAAATTAAGCGTGAAAGAATATGAAGACCCCTTTAGGGGGTAGCCAGTAGTACAAACACCCTTTTAAGGGTAGCAACGAGTCAAGGGCATAATAGCTTGAACGAAAAGTGAAAGCCAGCGTCTTTAGGCGCTGGCCGGTAACAAAGGCTTATAGCCGCTGAGTAAACCACCCGTTAGACGGGTGGTATTGATTTTAAAAGATTTTTAAAATAGTACGGAATATGTATTGACATAGTACGGAATATGTAATATAATAAAGACAGTTAAGAGAGGAACACAAAGAAAGTGAGGAAAAGAAAATGTGGGAAGTAGTAAAAACAGTAAAGGGATATGATATAACAAGAATGACCGGAAGCCGTGGTGCTTACCATGTATCAGTAAGAGAAGGGAAAGGCTTTAGAGAGTTCCACACATTCAAAACCATAAAGGCAGCGGCTGAGTTTATCGAAACTGCACTATAAGCATTAAGCCGGGGAAAAGTTCCCGGCGGAAAGGAAAGACAATATGGAAAAGTGGTTGAAAGATGCAAGGGAAAAGGTTAAAGGGGAAGCGGAAATGGCATTGTGGAGTTGCAAGAGATTAGCAGAAACGGAAAGTTTAGAAAAAGATTGGGTTATTGAGGAATTTATAAAAGAATTTAATAAAATAAAGAATAGGGCGGAAGAATAGCCGCCCGACAACTAAAACGGCCACACCGTGAACGGGTGCGAGTGTCCCAAGCCACTATAAACCGTTGAGGGGTTGCAACAATAGGCGTTGCGGTACTGTCTGACAAGTTTTGACCCACGTTTTAATGTGAAACGGGGAAGCAATGAGGAATACACCGGGCAAGGGTGCATTGCTTATATACACAATCGTTTAGACCAATGCCTGGAAACCCAAAACGCCTATATGATGCAACTATATATTGAAACCCGTTGTTTCTGTGATTTTATCAATGGTAAATACACGCACTTTTAAGCCTGGCACATTCCGCCGGGCTTATTGCACATAAAAATAAATTTAAAATAGTACGGAATATGTATTGACATAGTACGGAATATGTTATATAATAAAGACAGTTAAGGGAGATACACAAACTTAATGAGTAATGGGCAAGCATAGAAAGGAGAACTTCATGGACGAGGATATGAACGTAGGCGAGTTACTTAAAGAAACGGCAGAAGAAAATCAGACCAGGAAAATACTTGAAATATTAAACGAGTGTAAAGACCTGGCAGAAGCCAAAGAAAGAGTAAAAGCCCTACTTAATAAGTAAGGCTTTAGGGAAACAGAAAGGGCGGTGGACTTGCCAAAGCCGCCCTAAACTGTAAAAAGTATTATACACCATTTGGCAAGAGAAAGGAAGAGGGCGTAAATGCCAAAAATAAAAAAAGAGTTCGACCAGACGAAATATCAGAACGAATATAAAAAGAAAACCTATGACCGCATGGAATTACTTGTGCCAAAGGGAGAAAAAGCAGTAATAAAGGAAAAAGCGGCAGCAGTAGGGACAAGTGTAAATGAGTTTGTGTATTCAGCAGTAAAAGAAAAAATGGAAGCAATGGAAGCAGTAACAGAAACAGAAGAGTAACACGGAAGAAAGCGAGGGAACACAACATGGGATTATTTAGTAACCTATTTTCTAAAAAGAACACGGCAGCAGTACAACCGCAGCCCGTACAGATGCCGGAAGAAAAAAAGCCGAGGTATATTATAAAAAACCAACGGTTTATCCTGGACAATGTAAAAGACCACATGGAAGATATTATGGACCTTGTGGATGAAAACGAAGATTACAAAATGAAAGACCGGGATTTTATAGATGAAAAACAAGAAAATGAAAAAGTATTTCAATATGAAATAAACGAAAAAGCTACAATAACCACTATATCTTGTGAGGGGGGGGCGGAGCAACTACAAGTATTTGTGCGTAATACCCACATTGGAGATATAAAAAAGGGCGGCATAAGTAGAGTAAAAAATCTTTTAAAAAAAGGCAATATAGAAAATATATGGGTTGAGGTGTCCGGCGGAAAATATAAAATGATAAAGGAATGGGATGATGAATATACCGTATTAGACACAGAAACACCATTTAGTATTACCATTGAAATAACCTATAAAGAAGAAATCACAGAATAAGTAAAGGAACATAGGAAACAGACGGGGACAACAACGGATTATTCCGGGTTGTCCCTATTGCCGTATCAAGGGGGTTATTTTTATGGGTAGAAAATACAAACAGTTAAGCCAAAATGATAGAATATCAATGGAAACACTACTTAACAAAGGTCATTCCGTACAAGAGGTTGCGGATTATTTGCACGTTCACAGAAGCACTATTTACAGAGAAATGAAACGGGGCGAGTATGTACATAGAAATTCAGACTATACGGAAGAGGTGCGTTATAGTAGTGATAAGGGGCAGCAGACCCATGATTGGAACGCCCAGGGCAAAGGCAGAAATATTAAAATAGGCAATGATATTAAATTGGCGGAATACATAGAAAATAAGATTGTAGAAAATAAATATAGCCCGGAAGCAGCATTGGCAGCAGTAGCAACAAGCGGAATAGAATTTAGCACCACTATAAGCGTAAGAACCCTATACCGCTATATTGATAACGGCATATTCCTTAAACTTACCAACAAGCATTTACCCGTTAAGGGTAAGAAGAAAAAGAAAAACAAGAAAGTCCAGGTACAGAAGAGGGCAGCAGCCGGGGAGAGCATAGAGAACCGCCCGGATGAAGTGGCAACCCGTGAAACATTCGGACATTGGGAAATGGACACCGTAAAGGGTAAACAAGGCGTTACAAAATCATGTATGCTTGTATTAACAGAGAGAAAGACCAGGGACGAGATTATATTTAAACTGAAAGACCAAAAGGCGGAAAGTGTGGTGGATGCCCTGGACCGTTTAGAAAGAAAATGGGGAGATATGTTTTCTAAGGTGTTTAGAAGCATCACAGTAGATAACGGCGTGGAGTTTTCGGATTGTAAGGGCATGGAGCGTTCAGCATTGACACCAGGGGAGAAACGCACATATCTATTCTACTGCCACCCATACAGTAGTTGGGAGAGAGGGACCAACGAGAACACCAACAAGCTAATCCGCCGCCATATCCCTAAAGGGGAAGATTTTGACGAAAAGCAAGATAGGGACATTGAATTTATAGAAAATTGGATAAACACATACCCACGGGGTATTTTTGGTTTCAAAACATCAGAAGAATTATTTAAAGAAGAGTTAGAAAAAATCACGGCATAATATTTTTTCAAAAACTTGTCGCAAAACTATTGACAAAATATACATGTAATAATTTTGTCACATTTCCCTTGACGCCACATAAATATCCATGTTACAATGGCACCCACCAGGGGGTGTAATGGGGATGAAAAATCCCCGTAATACCCTAAACAAAAACATAGAATAGGGAATGTTTTATTGGCGACAACCGCCATGGAACATTCTCGATTTTTTGATACACGGTAATTCCGATAAAACTGGCCCGAAGCATAACAAATTCCTGAACAGCAGAGAAAGTTATGCCATACCACATTTCTCCCAACGGCTTTGCCGGTGGGTGTTTCTCGGCTTATGCCGTCCTCTGGCGGCATAAGCCCTTTAACCTGCACTATTTTCGACCCTACTTATTTTGGCAGTATCTTAAGAAATCAAGTCTTTCACATTTCCCCAACAAGGCTCAAATCTTCCATTATGGGCAACTACCTCGACTTCGCTCTTAAAATCGCACACAGGGGCAACACAGGCTCTCACAGGGGCAAGAGAAAGTTGGGTTGTGTGTCAGAAAAGTAAATTTGTGCATTATTACTTGTTTTTGTCTGTTTTGGTCTTTTGGCATAAAGCCAATTCTGCTTGTTTTTAGAGGTTTATATAAAAAATCTGCTCCAAAATCAAAAATCAACTTGCAACCTCTTTTGTTCAGAGTTAACATCACACACCACGAAGGAGATTTCTTCTGCTTCGTGTCCTGTGTTCTGCAGGATGTATCCATCTCCATGAAAGTCAGCGGTGTTCCTTTGCGGAATACTTTGTGCCTGACCAGAAGTGGATAGGCTATACCACTCTTGCACACTTGGTTGCTGAAAAGATGCGTAATTCCGAGAAAGATGCTTAATAGTTGAGATTGCCACTATTTTGCCAAACATTGAGATTGGGGTTGATTTTATGGTTAAAGAAAATTTTATTTATGTGGGTATCGATTTACACAAAGAAACCCACACAGCAGTTATGATTGACTGCTACAATCAAAAGCTTGGAGAGATTACTTTTCCAAACAGACCAGCCGATTTTCCTAAGCTGGTAACAAAGGTTAAAAAATGTAATACTGATGCAAAAGAAGTAGTCTATGGTCTGGAGAATGCTTATGGTTACGGCAGACCTTTAGCGGTGTGGCTGATTGATAAGGGGTATTTTGTAAAGGATGTAAATACCGCTATCTCACATCGACAGGCAAAGCACCGGGGTGCCATGTATCGCAAAAGTGACAGTGATGATGCGGAAGCCATTGCACTTGCAACATTAAACATGCTTGATAAGCTTCCGGATGCTTGCCCCAACGATGCGTATTGGTCACTTGGTCAGTTGGTGCACCGCAGGGACAATATCATGAAACAGAGAACCAGACTGGTGAATCAGTTGCATGAACAGTTGTGCATTGCGTATCCATCTTACAAGCAGTTTTTCAATGATATCAGCAGACCCACTGCGTTGTATTTCTGGGAGCATTACCCATCCAGAAAATATCTAAAGGGTAAGTCAGTGGAAGATTTGCGGGCGGAACTTGTTCCAGTCAGCCATAATAAATGTTCCACCAGGACCTGCGAAAAAATCTTGGATGCCATTGCCGGTGACAAAGTAAAAAATAATGCTTATCAAGATGCCAGAGATATGGTGACTCTTAGCATTGTCAGTGATTTACAGCATTATGACAAACAGCTTGCTGAAGTAGATAAAATGCTGGAACAGATGTATAAGATGCTTGGCTGCACGCTTACAACCATTCCCGGTGTAAATGTCATCACAGCAGTGAAGATTCTGGCTGAAATCGGTGATATCAAACGCTTTAGTAATGCCAATAAACTGGCACAGTTCGCAGGGATTGCACCACTTCATTTATCCTCCAGCGGTAAGGGGAAGGATGTAGCTACCAAGCAGGGAAACAGACGACTGCAGGCCACTATTTATTTTCTTGCAATCCAGATGGTGCAGGTATCCTCAAAAGGCACACCAAGAAATCCAGTAGTGCGAGCCTACTACGAGAAGCGTAAGGCAGAGGGAAAAACCAGCCAGCAGGCACTGATTTGTATTTCCAGACGATTAATCAGTATCATTTATGGAATGTTAAAAAACGGTACGGAGTATCGCATGCCGGTGGTGGAAAATGCTGGCGAAAATAGGTAGTGAAAATGGCAAATATATGGTAGAATTTCAAGCAGATGAAACAGTCGGCTTTGGGAAGTGTATTCATTTTTCAAAAGAGAGGCATCGGCTTGGATAATTATAAGAGTAAAGAGTCTCTGTCAAGAGTGGTACTTCTTCTGTAGCTAAACCTAATCAAGGACAAGGATTCTCAAGTAAAGGTTACAATCCACAACCAGGAGAGAGAACTTTTGAAGGATATGTGAAGCAAATTAGTGACCCTGAAATCAGTCTGTATACAAAGTCATCTGGATTTAACAATAATCCAAAAGGCACTGGGGGACAATTTAAGAGATTTGGTGCAAATGAGCATTATGGACTAGCTCCACATGTCCATCAACCAGTAAGAAATGTAACGCCAAATGGTATGATTTTTGGAAAGACAGGAAAAGATGTAGGGATAGATGTTTTTAGTCCAAATAAAAAAGATATTAAACAGTTATATGAGTATTTAAATAACGGGAAATATCACGAATAAGAGAGGTACATTTTAACATGACAAAACAACAGACAATATTTTTTGAAGAATTATCATATATTCAAGAATATTGTGTAAATGTTGCATTATGCAACAGCAAAAACAATATCAATGATGAAGAACGCTTACGAGATGTAACAAGTGATGTAATTTATAGGGTAATGGAATTACTTGATGGATATGCTTGTGAATTACCTAGATTTAAACTTATCAATGCAGAAACAGGAGAAGTGCTTAATGAAGGAATTGAGTTGCACGATACATGTGTTGAGTACTTAAGCAAAAAGGAAATATAAGTATACTTAATAACATATTAATTTTTTTCGTTTTCTTATGTTATATATTATGTATACACTAAGGTCGCCCACCACCTAAAATTTAACCATGGTCTTTAAATTAATCGGAATGGCTCTCACCGAAGGTGATATAATCCTGTAGATTAATTTGAAGACCCTAGGGCGATTTTTTCGGACGGCAGTCTGGAAAGCCTGACGGATGCCAGCGGAAAGCCGGTGTTTTATGAGTACGACTGGCGCGGGAATTTATCCGGTGTGAGAGATGAGAATGGAAATATGCTGGCTGCGTATGCCCATACACCGGGAGGAAGGTTAAAGGAGATCCGCCACGGCAACGGGATCCGTACCGGATATGAATACGATACGGACGGCAACCTGGTGCACCTGCACATGGAACGTACAGATGGTGAGATACTGGCAGACCTCTACTATTCCCACGACCTGAACGGCAACCGGACCCTGAAGTCGGGAAGCCGGATCGGCGGAGAGGGAAAAGCCACAGAACACAAGATTTCTTACGTCTATGACCGGATGGACCGTCTGGTAAGCGAGACATACCAGAGTGGTAGTAACCCTAAAAATGTATTTCCAGAAAACCCAGATGACTTGTTACCAGAAATACCGAGAAATAAAGCAACAAAAGCTAATGGTACAACAAGTCAGACTATTCAAACGAGCGATAATATTAGGATAAGGGCAGAACAACATCCGTTATTGCCAGGCGAAACCTATAATCCAAGACATCATGGTGTTCATTATCATGTGGAATATAAGGTTGATCCTACAAAAAGTTGGAATAACAAAAATAATGTAAAGAAATGGTATCCTGAAGGATATACACCTGGAGCAGGCTCTGGATTCATACCAGGAGAACCCTTCCCAGAATAAGAGAGGTGACAAATAATGGATTGGATAAATAACGTAAGCAACATGGATAATACAATATATGATATTTGCATAAAAGATTCTTGCTTGATTATATATATCAAAACTTGGGATCAAAAAATTAGGCAAATTATTTTTTCAAACTATTATGCCTTCAAAGAAAAAAATTCTATGGGTAGAGAGATAGGAGATATACTAATTCAAACAAATTCTATACTGTTAGAAGAATTGAAAGAAGATATTGTAAACGGTGATGGCACAATTGATGAAATAGCAGAGGTCAAAAGCACAATCTTTTACGATTCGTGGAATGAAATAATTCTTTTAGAGGTTTTAGGCGAAAACATAGAATTTGTTTAGTTGGGTTTGCAAACGTAGCAATTTTGTAACATTTTCCTTGACGCCTCCTAAACATCCATGTTGGGTTGTGTGTCAGAAAAGTAAATTTGTGCATTATTACTTGTTTTTGTCTGTTTTGGTCTTTTGGCATAAAGCCAATTCTGCTTGTTTTTATGAAAAGTTGTAGAATATTTATTTTGACTTATGCTGCGCTTGGGCGGCATAAGTCTTATAAAAAATTTACTCCCAATTCGTTTATTTGTACCTAAAGCTATTAGAAAAATCTAAAGCTTTATAAATATGCACATTGATGAATACTAACACTCTTATTGTATACCATTTAAAACTATCTATATAACAATAGAAGGCTAGCTATGATGGAGTAATACAAGTACCGGAAAGGTGGGGAAAATAATGGAGCAGCGCATTTTGCAATATCGAAAGCAGATAGATGAGTGGCTTCAGACAATGGAGCAGAGAGCACTGACATTGTCACAGCACGGTGAATACTCAACGCAGGCTATACAGAGACAGTCGGATACACAGAAAACTGACACAGAGAAATCTGACATAGAGAAATCTGACATAGAGAAATCTGACATAGAGAAAACGGATACCGAGGAACAGGCCATGCAGGAAATGGTTCAGGACAAGCTTAAGGAGCATCTGGTGCAGGTAGGATTTTTCCAACATGAGCGCCTGATCCATTTGATCGTTACGGTGACTTTTGCGTTGTTAGAGATGCTGGCGATCGTCTTAAGTGTGATCTCCAACAGCCTTTTTACCTTATTACTCCCCATAGTGATCCTGATTCTGCTGATCCCATACATCCGCCACTACTACATCCTGGAGAACGAAGTGCAGAAAATGTATGTGCAGTACGACCGGATGCGGAGATTGCAGCAGACAGCAGCCGGGATCAAACTCGAAAAACCGGAGAGATAACAGAAACAATACAGTGAAAATAAACAAACGAAAAAGATAAGGGCAAAGTTATGAGGACTTCGTATAGTAAAAAACATAAAGCAGGTATATCTGTTCTGTCTGGACTGACTGCGGCGATCCTGTTACTTACTGGTTGCAGCAAGTCCGAAGAAACAGTCTATCAGATACCGGAAGATAAAAAACTGATCGTCTATACCTCTCACAAAGCAGATGTATACGAACCGATCATCAAGGAATTTGAGGAACGCACAGGGATTTTTGTGGAGCTCAAAGCAGGAGATACTTTGGCACTTTTTGATGAATTACAACAGGATGCACCCGGTACCTTTGACGTCATGTTCGGTGGAGGTGTTGAAAATTTTGAGGAGTGCAGAGACTATCTGGAACCTTATAAGGTCAGCGAAATAGATCAAATTGCTGAACAGTATCGCACGGAGGGAGATGCCTATACGCCCTTTTCTGTGCTGCCGACTGTATTTATCTATAACAATAAGCTGGTTTATCCCGTAGCAGCTCCCAGAACCTGGGAGGAATTACAGACCGATCGTTGGAAGGGAAAGATCGCGTTCGCAGATCCCACGAAATCCGGCAGTAGTTATACAGCACTCTGTACGATGCTTCAGGTATCGGATCAGGATGAGCAGAAGACTCTGGAGGCCTTTACCGGTGCACTGGATGGCTATCTGTCGCCGTCCTCAGGTGCAGTACTGGAGGAAGTCAATGCCGGGACCAGACTGGTAGGTATTACCACGGAGGGAATGGCGAGACAGAAGATTCTGGAAGGGGCAGATATTACAGTGATCTACCCCACGGACGGCACCAGTGCTATACCGGACGCCACAGCAATCGTCAAGGGCGCAAAGCATATGGAAAATGCTAAATTATTTCTGGAATTTACCGTAAGTAGTGATGTACAGAGACTGGTGGAGGAAGTCTTTTTCCGGAGAACTGTCCGTAATGATATGGAAGAGTATGCAGCACCGGAGCACACAAAATTAAAAACGATCGATTATGATATTCATTGGGCTTCTCAGGAAAAGGAAAAAATTCTGAACACATGGGAGACGTTACAGGGGAGAACAGATGAAAAAGTGGATTAAAAAGTCGTTTCACAGACAGTTGCTGGTCTGCTTCGGTGTAGTTGCGTTATTGCCGTTATTGCTTTTTGGGGTATCCCTGATCCAGACTATGGAGACCAAGATCAACAGCGATTATGAGAAAAAAGTAACAGAGCAGGCGGAACAGATAGATGCCGGCATATTGGAATTGTTTCAGGAGTTCGAGACGGTAGTGGAGAATATAAATGCTAACACCCGGATCGTGGAACAGATAGGTGAAGATGACACCTGGTCGAAGAGCAAGATTTACCTGCAATTCTATCGGGAAGTGACTGATTACAGAGAATATGCCCAATTTGATCTGTATGACAAAAACGGAAAATGTATTTACACTACGGCACAGGGAAGTGCCAAGACAGATCTGCCGGTATACTGGGGCATCCTGAAAGCAGTCGAGGATAGTGAAGAGACGCTGGTGCTGCGGCGTGCAGATACTAATGACAGCAATATTTTATTGTATGCAGCGGGAAAACTTATGGGAAAAGACAGTATACCGGAAGGCTATATTGTGATCAGCATGCGCGCAGAAAATTTTGAAAAAGTGCTTCATGATAAGGGAAATGCCAAAGCGGAGGTAGCAATCATGGATCCCTTCTGGAGAACCCTTTATGATAATGGTAACCTGCAGGAAGAGCAGATCCGGGAAGAGCTCATGGTTGGTCATAAGCTGCTGGGAGTATATCGTGCCGGAGAACTTCTGATCCAGCCGCTGGGAGACAGTGGATTGTATACGGTATTGTCCTGTCCCAGCGTGTTTTCAACAGAAGTATTGAACTCCATGTACAGTGTGTTGATCGTGATGCTGACCATCAGTGTCATTCTGTGCGTTCTGGTGGCTTCCCGGCTGGGTAGAAATATGACCCGCCCTATCGAACGGATGAATACGGCCATGCGTACACTGCAGGAAGGAGACCTTACTGTCAGAATCGTCTCCGACAGAGAGGACGAGCTGGGACAGATGTCCCGGAACTTTAATATCATGGCCAACGAACTGGAGCAAAGCGTGCAGGATAAGGTGGAGAAGCAGAAGGAACTCAATGCTTCCCATATTGCCATGATGCAGGCACAGCTGAATCCTCATTTCCTGTATAACACACTGGACACCATGAAATGGGTGGCGAAGGCCAACCATATCCCGGAGATCGCTACCATGGCGGCGGGACTGGCGAAGATCCTTAGGACCAGTATCTCCAAGAGACAGTTCATCTATCTGAAAGAAGAACTGGAACTGGTGAACTGTTATGTAGATATCCAGAAGATCCGTTTCAATGATAAGTTCTCGTACGCCGTGGAGCTGCAGGAGGGACTGGAAGAGTGCGTGATCCCCAAGCTGATCATACAACCCATCGTGGAGAACTCGGTACTTCACGGATTAAAGGAGAGTGAAGAAGGAAATATCCGGGTACGGATCACGGGAAAAGATGGGGTACTCTGTATCGAAGTGACAGACGATGGCTGTGGCGCTCCCGAAGAACGGATGGATGCCATCAACCACAGAAGGCAGGAGCAGCTGGTGGGGCATATCGGAGTATCCAATGTGGACACGATCATCCGGCTGACCTATGGGGAAGAATACGGCATTCATATGGAGAGGCTTACCCCGAATGTCGAAAACACTACGGACGGACAGCGAACAGAAGAGGAAGGCGAAGTCCACGGCACGAAAGTGACATTACGGCTGCCGGTAAGATACGGAGAAGCCTGAGAAACCGATACAGAGCAACGGACAGAGAGAAATTTTTACTGGATAGTGGGGAATATACAGAAAACGGGAAGAGATAATGGAGGGAGTAATACGATGTACAAAGTGATTGTGATCGATGATGAGATGCTGGTGCGCAGAGGAATCGTGATGGAGACAGACTGGCAGGCACTGAACTGTGTCGTTGTGGCGGAAGCCGGCAATGGGATCGAAGGACTGGAAGCCGTGCGGAAATATCATCCGGATCTGCTGATCTGCGATATCCGTATGCCAAAAATGGACGGCATCGAAATGCTGAAGGAGCTGCGTACAGAAGGCAATGATGTCAGTGTGATTTTTTTAACCGCATACAGTGATTTTTCCTATGCACAGAGTGCCCTGAAGCTGTTTGCAAGTGATTATCTGTTAAAACCCTTCGGGGACGGAGAGCTGGAGCAGGCAGTGAATAATGCATTGGATAAACGGAAAAAGACACAGGAACGTGAGGAAAAGGCTGGCGATGATCAGCTTCCGGAGTTGGTACTGAACAAAGGCGACAAGAGCAAATACGTCATGGCCGCAGTGGATTATATTACCGAACATTATGAAAATCCTGAGTTATGCGTGTCAGAGATCGCAGAACATGTGGGAATCAGCGAGGGACATTTAAGTCATACTTTCAAAAAGGAGACGGATTATACGGTGGCGGCTTATATTACCAGAGTGCGGATGCGGACAGCCATGAAATTATTAAATGACTGCAGAAATAAAGTCTATGAGGTGGCAGAGCAGGTGGGATATCGTGATATTGCACATTTTTCCAGCAGCTTTAAGCGGATTGTCGGTGTAACACCTTCGGAATATCAAGATAGAAGCCTGAAGAGATAACAGATTGCACAAACGAATCGAGAAAATAGCAGAAATATTATACATAATATCAGAAATATTAAAATAATAACAGTTTTACCTTATACAAATTGCTGAACTCCCAACGTATAATAGAATCATCAGAACGGAAGTGGGAAACATCCCATTCCAAGTAAGTGGACCATGAAGGGTTATACAAACTATATGTTTCAAGGGAGGACAGCATATGAAGAAAAGAGTAGTATCGTTACTTATGATCTGTGCACTGAGTGTTGGTATGTTAGCCGGATGCGGCAGCAGCGAGACACAGAACCAGGCAACTGGAAGCGCAGATAACACACAGACAGCCGGAACCGAGACGGTGGCAGAGACCAAGACCCCGGAGGTAGCCGACGACGCAAATCTTACTGCAACTCAGCAGATCATCAAACAGGCAGAAGGAATGACCATGGAGGAACTGGCACAGAAGGCCATCGAAGAATCCAACGGCAAGACCTTCTACGGCGTAGGTAATTCCAGCCGTGGTAAAGCAGCACTTCCTTTGTTCATCGAGTATCTGCAGTCTATCGATCCTTCTTACAGCATGGAATTTGACTGGCAGCAGCCTAAGAACAACAAGATCTTTGAACAGCTGACCGCTGATTCCCTGAAGCCGGAAGGAACCTTCGCAATGACCCTGATCCAGGATGGTAATCAGATCGAATCCAAGATGACACAGACCGGAATACTGGATACGTTCATTCCCAAGGAATGGGCAGAGGCTAACGGAACCACACCCGATGCGGTGGATGGTTATCTGGCATTACAGACGCTGAATAAGGTATTCGAATACAACTGTACCGGAGATAAAGTATATGACAACTGTTGGGACTTCGTAGCGGAAGGAACTCACGCATTGTTCATGGATATTGATTCCGAGGTTGTAGGTAAGAATTTCCTGTACATGCTGACCGAAGACAAATACGCAGCCATGTTAAAGGATGCTTTCAATGCATTACCCGCTGATGAGCAGGCTTATTTCCAGCCCACGATTGATGAGATGGAATCCGAAGCAAATGATTTAGGCTTAGGTGCTGATGGTAAATATGCCCTGGCATGGATCAAACTCTGGGTAGGCAGCTACAATGCCCAGACCGATGATGGACCTATCTGTAATACACTGGTATCCGATTCCGCTACCGATCAGTGTGGACTGTTAGTATACAGTAAACTGCGCTCCGTAGAAGAATCCGCAGGTGTATCTGTGAACAATATCAAGGTTGCCGCTTATCAGGATGGTTATAAGGGAATCGGTGGCTACGGTTACTGCCATTATCTGTTTGTTACCGATAACAGCCCGTTGCCCTGGACTGCATGTGCGTTCATCGCATACATGACCTGTACGGAAGACGGCTTCAGCGCATGGGGCAAAGACATGGGCGGTTATTCCGCTAACCCTGAAGTGGCAAAGGCAATCGAAGCTACCTATCAGCACAGCACCGGCGGTAATGATGAGAACGGTAATGTTGTATACGAGAGCAAGAATGACAGAGGCTTCGACTGGTGGTCTACCGATGGCGAACTGGTGCTGGAAGATCCTGAGTACTGCGCATCCGTATCCTTCACGGTAGGAAGCTGGATCGAGCTGTTACCGAAGTATACTGCTGAGTGATATGAGTGATATATGATATAAAAAAGTGACTATTCGTCCCGTCAGAATAAGAAAATCTGCTACATCATGCCTGCATGTAAGTAGCAGTTTTCTTATTCGCAGGGGTGGATGGTTTACAGGACCAAAAGCTTGTATTGGGAAGAGAGGTTAACCATGAATCAGAGTGCCACAAAAAAAACAAGCAAGATGGTGATTGTTCTGAACAAGATCAAGACGTATTTCTCCAAGCCACAAAATATCATTCTGCTTCTGTTTGGTATCGTACTTACTTTTACCACAGTGGCGCCGATCGTGGCAATCGTCGAGGATACATTCAAGATCCATCCGGGCACCATCGATGCACATCTTACCGGAAAGGCAAGCGGATATTCCGTTGCCAACTATGTGGATCTGTTCACCAGTAAACTGGCGAGAACAAATCTGTGGACACCGCTGTTAAATACTGTTCTTTTGGCAGTCTTTACCTGCCTGATCTCCATTTTGTTCGGCGGTTTGTTCGCATTCTTAATTACGAGAACCAATTTAAAATGTAAAAAATATTTAAGCTCCATTTTTATTTTCCCCTACATCATGCCCCAGTGGACACTGGCAGTGGTATGGCAGAATGTATTCAACAGTAATGCAGTCACCGGAACCTCCAACGGACTGCTGGCTTCGCTCTTTCACATTACGATGCCCAAATGGTGGTGCCTGGGGCTGTTCCCCAGTGCAGTAGTATTGGGACTGCATTATGCTCCCTTTGCCTACATATTGATCGGCGGCATCTTCCGCAACATGGATGCCAATCTGGAGGAAGCAGCGACGATCCTGGATACACCGAAGTGGAAGACCATGTTCCGCATTACTTTACCCATGGTAAAGCCGGCCATTCTTTCCACCATCCTGTTGGTATTCGGAAGCGCCATGGGAAGTTATCCCGTACCTCACTACCTGGGACTGACCACTCTGTCCACCAAGTATATCTCCATGAACTCCAAGTATACCGGGGAAGCCAGTATTCTTGCCATCATCATGATGATCTTCGGTGTGGCGATCCTGTTAATGAACCAAATGAGTTTAAAGAGCCGTAAAAATTATACGACGGTTACCGGTAAATCCGGACAGATCTCCAAGATCAACTTAGGAAAAGTCGGGAAATATCTGATCGCGGTCATCCTGATCGTCATCACCTTCTTCACCAGTATTTTCCCGATCCTGTCCTTCGCACTGGAGACTTTCCTTCCGAATCCGGGAGATTACAGTTTCCTGTATACCGTGGATTCCAGTGCGCTGACCACCAAGTGGTGGCTGACGGATAACAACGGAGCCGGTGCTCTGTACGGACAGCCCGGTATTCTTCACAATCCGCTGATCTGGAGAGCTTTCAAGGGAACGATGTTAGTCGCCGTCTGCTGTGCTCTGATCGCAGGTACCATCGGTACCCTGATCGGTTATGCGGTATCCAAGAACCGGAGAAGTAAATGGGCCAATTACGTCAACGGTGTGGCATTCCTGCCGTACCTGATGCCATCCCTGGCAGTGGGCGCAGCCTTCTTCATCCTGTTCTCCAATGACAAGATCAACCTGTTCAACACTTACACATTGTTGATCATCGCAGGCGTGATCAAGTACATTCCCTTTGCCAGCAGAAGTGCATTGAACTCCATGCTGCAGCTGTCGGGAGAGATCGAGGAAGCGGCCATCATCCAGGATATTCCCTGGTACAAGCGGATGCTGCGGATCATCATTCCGATCCAGAAGTCTTCCATTATCAACGGATATATGCTTCCGTTCATGACCTGTCTGCGAGAGCTGTCCCTGTTCTTACTGTTATGTACGCAGGGCTTTATCCTCTCCACGACACTGGATTATTTCGATGAGATGGGATTGTATGCATTCTCCAGCGCCATCAACCTGATCCTGATCGTAACGATCCTGATCTTTAACACTTTGGTAAATAAACTGACCGGGTCCAGCCTGGATGAAGGTATCGGAGGTAAATAACTATGCCGGAAATCAAATTAACACATGTTACAAAACGTTGGGGAAAATTCTATGCGGTAGATGATCTGAGTCTGGATATGGAGGACAATTCCTTTATCACTCTGCTTGGTCCCTCCGGTTGCGGTAAGACCACTACCTTACGTATGATCGCCGGTCTGGAGACCCCTACCAGCGGGCAGATCAAGATCGGAGACCGGGTGGTATTCGATAGTGAAGCGGGGATCAATGTTCCCGCAAATAAGAGAAAAGTCGGATTTCTGTTCCAAAACTACGCACTGTGGCCGAATATGACGGTATACCAGAACATCTCCTTCGGACTGGGAAATATCAAGGAAGAACTTCCCGTGATCGATGAGGAAGCCAAAGCTTTAAAAAGCATGATCAAGGCACTGGAGAATCCGGGAGAGCTGGTAAAACTCATTGAGGAATGCAGAGATAAAAAGGGAAAATTAGACCTGGATATGGTCTATCTGAAGCTGATCGATAATTACACCATTTCTATCTATACTGCAAAGGAGCTGTATAATTACAAACTCCACGAGGCAGCTGACAAAGAAAGTGCCGCAAAGCAAAAGAAGCAGGAACTGACTGCAAAATTGGACAGCATCCTGGCAGGTCATAAGGAAAAAGGGGAAGAGCTTAACGAGAAATTCGAAGTCGTATCCGGTGGCAAGGTAGTAACCAGGGTCAGAAAATATTCCAAGGAAGAGATTGACCTGGCAGTACGCAGAGTATCCCGTATCGTTAAGATCGGAATGTTCATGAATCGTTATCCTGCAGAACTGTCCGGTGGACAGCAGCAGAGAGTTGCCATTGCCAGAACACTGGCGCCGGAACCCCAGGTATTGTTCATGGATGAGCCGCTGTCTAACCTGGACGCGAAACTCCGTCTGGAAATGCGATATGAATTACAGCGTCTGCATGTAGAGACCGGAAGTACGTTTGTCTATGTGACACATGATCAGATGGAAGCCATGACGCTGGCAACGAAGATCTGCCTGATCAATAACGGCGTTTTACAGCAGTATGAGCCGCCACTGTCCGTTTACAGCAGACCCAATAACCTGTTTGTAGCGGATTTCGTGGGAAATCCTTCTATCAACTTTATCGAGGCGAAGGGAGATCAGAACGCACAGGGCAATATTGAGGTTACCATTCTGGATGGCAGAAAAGCACAGTTTATTCCCGGAAAACCTCTGGATCTGCAAAGATGGTTCGCAGAGCGTGATAAGAAGGAAGCGGATGAGGCAGCGCATCACCAAGAGCAGATGCAGGATAAGAAATCTGTGGAAAAGTCGAATAAAGATGAAGTTTTCAAATATCATATTGCAAGGGTGAACGAAGACGATTATGCATTGCAGGAAGCGCCTGTGATCACCAACGAGGATTTTGTCATCGGTGTACGTCCCGAAGCCCTGCAATTACACGATGGCGCAGGACTGGACGGCGTGATCTACGGTGCCATGCCTACCGGCATGGAATCCACGATCAAGCTTCGTATCGGTGATTTCCTGCTGACCGGTGTAGTCTTCGGCAATACTGCTTACAAGATCGGACAGGAAGTGAAATTCGAAGTTGGTGGAGAGGATATCCTGCTCTTTGACAGGAAGTCAGGCAAACTGATTACGGCAGGCAGTCTGTATGTGTAGGAAAAACTATCAGGGAATAATATTTGATCTGGATGGTGTCATTTGCCATACGGACCGGTATCATTTCCTGGCATGGAAACAGATAGCGGATCAACTCGGAATTAATTTTGATGACCGGATCAATGACCGGATGCGGGGGGTGAGCCGTATGGACAGTCTGGAGATTTTGCTGGAAGAATATCACGGTGAACCGCTCACTGCAGCGCAAAAAGTAGCACTTGCGGAAAAGAAGAACCAATTATATGTAGGTCTGCTGCAAAATATGGGCGAGGCGGATTTGTCCGAAGAAGTCCGGAAGACTATGGATACGCTGCGAAGCCGCGGACGAAAACTGGCAATAGGATCTTCCAGCAAAAACACCAAACTGATCTTAAAAAGGCTTGGGCTTACCGGATATTTCGATGCCGTCAGCGACGGAACCAATATTACAAGGTCAAAACCGGACCCGGAAGTGTTTCTGTGTGCAGCACAGTATCTGGGGCTGTGTCCGGGAAAATGCCTGGTTGTGGAAGATGCAAAAGCCGGTATTCTGGCAGCAAAAGCCGGAGGATTCGACAGTGCGGGATTAGGGGAGGCAGCAGCTTTTGCTTTCGTAACATACCCCTTGCAAAGCTTTTCGGATTTACTGAAGCTGGACGGAAACAGGTAGTAAATAAAACGTATCGGAAATGAGACCGAATGTCTCACTACCGATACGTTTTTGTTGTAATCGAACAAAGATTCGTATATAATGAATATGTCTGCAAAACGAGAGCATCACAGATGCGGTTTTGCGAATGAGATTCTGCATAGTTCCAATCTTTTGAAACAGGTGCTACAGGGTTAATGCGGGAGGCAGCAATATGAAAATCATCCATTGTGCGGATATCCATCTGGATTCCAAAATGAGTGCAAATCTGACCAAAGAAAAAGCGAGAGAACGCAAGACGGAATTGCTGACTACTTTTCAGAATATGGTTACCTACGGGGCAGAGCAGGGCGTGGCGGCGATCATAATCGCAGGAGATCTGTTCGATACGAAAAACGTATCCGCTACCGCCCGGAATGTGGTAAAAGACTTAATTCAGGGACATCCCAAAATAGCTTTTTATTACTTACAGGGGAATCATGACGAAGGAAGCTTTACGTCCGGTCTTTCGGAACTTCCGGAGAATCTTCATCTATTTGGGAACAACTGGACAAGCTATGAACTTTCAGGGACGGAGAATACCTCCGGTAAGGGAGTTGCGGTTACTGGGGTGGAACTGACACCGGAAAACAGTGGAAGCATATATAATACGCTGTCACTGGATGTGGATCAATGCAACATTGTAGTCCTGCATGGGCAGGAATCGGAATACAGTGCGAGAGATAAGGCGGAGATCATTCATCTGACGGCATTGAAAAATAAGGGAATTGATTATCTTGCCCTGGGACACATCCACAGCTATAAAAAAGAGCGTCTGGATGCGAGAGGCGTCTATTGTTATCCCGGCTGTCTGGAGGGCAGAGGGTTTGATGAATGCGGAGAGCATGGATTTGTGATGCTTGATATTGATGAGCTGACAGGTACAATTGACAGTACGTTTATTCCTTTCGCATCCCGGAAGCTCTATACCATTCCGGTGGATATTACCGGTTGTGAATCCACGACGGACATCCTGGAACGGATGAGAGCCGAGACAGCCGGGAAAGGTTACCCGGAGAAAAGTCTGATCAAGTATGAACTGGTCGGGAAAATAGATGTGGAAAGTGAAAAGGATATTGACTTTCTGTTACATCAGTTCAGCCACCTTTTTTATTTTGTGAAGATTAAGGACAGCTCTGCGTATCTGGTGGATTATGCTGCTTTTGCAAAGGATAAGTCCTTAAAGGGAGAGTTTATCCGTACTGTCATGGGCAGAGAAGATCTGTCGGAAGAGGACAAGGCGACAGTGATACATTACGGATTGCAGGCACTGGCCGGAGAGGAGATCCTGGACGCATGAAACTGATCAAATGTCACATTGAGAATTTCGGAAAACTAAGTGACTTTACATATGATTTTACAGATGGCTGCAACACCGTCTGTGAGGAAAACGGCTGGGGAAAAAGCACACTGGCTGCATTCTTACGCGTTATGCTGTTTGGATTCCGGAATGAAGGGAAGAGGGACCCACTGGAAAATGAGAGGAAGAGATACAGTCCTTGGCAAAAGGGGGTCTACGGCGGAGAACTGCAATTTGAAAGTGAAGGAAAGCAATATTCTGTCCGCAGAACCTTCGGAAGTAAAAGCGCAGAAGATGAATTTCAGCTGACAGATACGAAAACAAATCTGCCATGCAGTGATTTTACACAAAATCTGGGAGAAGAGTTGTTCCGGATCGACGCAGGATCCTTTGAACGAACGATTTTTATCTCACAGAATGACTGCGAGACCTTTGTTACGGACGGCATCAATGCCAAAATCGGGAATCTGGCGGAGAATACGGACGATATCAATAATTTTGAGACAGCGGACAAGCGGTTGAACGATCTGTTAAACAGCATGTCACCCTCTCGTAAGACCGGATCGCTCCGTCAGAGCAAGGACCGCATTACGGAACTGAAGACGCAGATCCGTAACGGGCAGGAGATACAGAATACGATGGAAAGTATTGATACCCGGAAAAAGGCGGCGATCGAGGAGAGAGAAAAGCTTTCTGCGGAACTGACAGAACTGCAGGAGAGACAAAAGGAACTGGGAATTTATAAGGATCAACAGGCGAAAAAAGAGAAGTACCTGGATCTGCGTGCAAAAATGGCACAGAGACAGCAGACTTTAAAAGAAGCGGAAAGCTATTTTAACGGCGTGATACCAAAAGGGGAAGAATTACGCGAAAAAGCAGCCGTCTGCAATCAGGGGATTTCTGTCCGCAAGGCAATGGAAATCTATTGCCTGACAGTGGAAGAACAGGCGCAGTGTAAAGATAATTTCCCCATGGTGGACAATGCCCGGCTGGAAGAAAAATATGCTGAGGCACAAGAACTTGAGAGCCTGGAAAGTACGATAAGAAAAAATGCCCTGTCAGGGGAAGAGAGCAGACGGTTAGAGGAGCTTTCCGGATATTTTGCGGAAGGAATGCCACAGGAGGCGGAGATCGACAGTGTAAAAAATGCCTGGACGAACCGCAATGAAGGAAAAAGTCTTCTGCAGGCGAAAGAAATACAGCGGAAAACCCTGCAATCCATACAGGCACAGGAAGATGCCAGATGCTTACGGGAGCAGGAAGAAGCAGGTAAAAGGAAAAAAATACTATTGCTTTTTGGCATTCTTTTATCGCTTGGCGGTTTTGTTGTGATCCTGTTGGGACAGGGAGTGATCGGAGGAGTCCTGATCGTACTGGGAATTGCAGCTGTGGCAGCGGCACTGTTGTTTACAGCAGGCAGATCCAAAGTCCAAACGGGAGAAAATACAGAGCTTTCCTATTTGGAACAGGAAATGGAAGAACTTGAGGCACAGGTCCGCATAGAGGAAGAACAGATTGATGATTTCTGCACTCGTTGGGGACTTCGGGAAGGACTGGAACTGACCTCCTGGCTTGTGGAACTGCAGAATAAGAGAAGAGATTACGAGGCACTTTTGGAGCGGCAGAAGCAGGACGGATCGGATGAAAAGACTGCGAGAATTGCCGAATTGCAGAAAGATTTGCAGCAGTTTTTTGCAGAATACGGAGAAGTACCGGAAACACAAAATTATCTTGCGGCATTGCATGAACTGGCGGGAAAGTGCAGACAGAGACAGCTTTTACTGGAAAAACAAAAGAAATATTTACAGCAAAAACAGAAATACGAAGCGCTGGAAGAACAGGTAAAAGACTATTTTGTGTCGTTGCAGCTGATTCCGGAGGAGCACCCGGAAGAACAGCTGGCTGAACTGGAAAGTCATAGAAAGGATTATGAGAAGGAGTTACAAGAATATAGGAGAATCGAGCAGGAGATAAGAGCGTTTGAAGTGAAAGAGGACATTCCGGCACTTCTGGCACTGAAGGTCCCGGAGGGAGAGGAATCCCTGGAAAGTCTGGCAGATGAAATGCAGGTCCTTTCAGAGCGTATGGAAGAATGTTTTCAGACTATCGACAGCTATCAGAAACAACTTTCCGACTTACAGGAATCCTGGGATAATGTGGAGAATATGCAGGAAGAGCTAAAAGCGTTGCAGAAGAAGACAGAGGAAGGATTCAAACAATATGAATTGCTTGGAATGACAAAAAATCTGTTGGAACAGGCAAAGAGTTCGTTCACTGCGAAATATACAGAACCTGTCATGCAGGGGTTCCGGAAATGTTACAGAATTCTCACGGGAACGGAATGCGAAAATTATCAGATGGATGCCAATACCAGATTACAGGTGATTGAAGGAAATATGCCCAGAGACATCGGATACCTGAGTCTGGGCAACCGTGACCTGATCGGTATCTGTATGAGACTTGCTTTGGTGGAAGCCATGTATGAGGAACAGAAGCCGTTTTTGATTCTGGATGACCCTTTTGTGAATCTGGATGAGAACCGGACCAAGGGAGCAATGCGGTTCCTTACAGAGATCGCGAAAGAGTATCAGGTGATTTATTTTACCTGCCATGGCAGCAGGGAATAAGGGAAGGCTGTAGTTTATATTTGTAGAATCAACCGATTCTGAGAAATCAGACGGTAGAGATAAGAGATATACATAGACTACAAAAGAGAAAGGGGTACTTGTATATGGGAAGAGGTAAAACAGGAAACTTTTGGAAGGCAGCGGCAATTCTTCTGGGGTGTGCATTACTGACAGGCTGCGGAAATACCGGAGAAGTGGACGATTATGCTACAAACATCGGATATGAGGCAAGGGGTAGCAATGGGACTACGCAGGTGGTGCAGTCGGAAAGCGGCAGCAGCGCAACAACACAGACTGCAGGGATTCCAAAGGAGGAGATCAAGGTAGGAGTACTGCATCTGTCGGATCCGGCGGAGGGCAGCGGTTATACATATACGCATGATCTGGGAATTCAGGGAATGCAGCAGAATCTGGGATTATCAGATGATCAGATCATCCGCAAGATTAATGTCAATGACAGTGATACGCAGGAGACCAGACAGGCAATTCAGGAATGTATTGATGAAGGCTGTAATATCATCTTCACTACCAGCTGGGGATATATGGAAACTACAGCGGAAATGGCGGAAGAATATCCGGACGTGTACTTCTCCCATGGCACCGGCTACCTGAGCAACGGTAAAAATTTCAACAACTATTTCGGCAGAATTTATCAGGCGAGATATTTGAGCGGTATCGTGGCGGGAATGAATACTTCTTCCAATAAAATCGGGTATGTGGCAGCTATGGATTCTTCCAATTCGGAGGTCACCGGCGGTATTGATGCCTTTGCACTCGGCATCTATTCGGTGAATCCGGACGCAAAGGTATACGTAAAGGTGACAAACAGCTGGTACGATCCCGAGGGAGAAAAAGCTGCGGCACAGACGTTACTGGATATGGGCTGTGATGTGATTGCACAGCATTGTGATACCGTATATCCCCAGACGCTGGCACAGGAAAAAGGTGTGTACAGTATCGGATATAATTCGGATATGAGTAAGGATGCTCCGCAGTCCTGCCTGTGCAGTGTGGTATGGAACTGGAGTGCTTACTATACGGCAGCAGTGCAGAGCGTCATTGACGGCAGTTGGGACGGCAGCAACTATTACGGCGGCATGAATGAAAATCTGGTGGGCATCACGGATCTGGCGGATTTCTGTGCGGAAGGAACGAAAGAGAAAGTAGAAGAAGCCAAGAAGCAGATTTTATCCGGAGAAAACGGGGTATTTGACGGTGTGATCGAGACTAATACGGGAGAGACTGTGGGCAAAGAAGGAACAACGCTGGATGATGCAACGATCACCGGAGGTATCAACTGGTATTTCAAGACCGTATCTGTGGTAGAATAGGGGGCATTTTCATGAGTATACAAAAAAAGATTCTGTCAATGACCATCGGACCGGTAGTATTGCTGGGACTGTTATCTATCTTTTTTATGCTGACGACGGTACGCAGTTCCATGATGGAGGAAATCGAAGAAGGACTGAAGGGAACGGCTGCGGCAACGCTGGCAGCATATGACCAGAACACCGGTGACTATATGGAATCCAGTAATGGCGACATCTGGAAAGGCAGCTATAATATCTCCCGTTCCGAGAGCCTGGTGGATCGTATCAGGGACAACACCGGAATGGATGTGACTTTTTTCTACGGGGACCGTCGCATCATGACTTCCGCCGTGGATAGTAACGGAGATCGGATTCTGAATTCTCCGGCGGGAGACAGGATCGTGGAGAAGGTATTACAGAACGGAGAAGAGTATTTCAGCAGTGCGGTATCTCTGGACGGAGTCATGAATTACGGATATTTTATGCCGGTCTATCAGAACGACTCTGCGGAAATCATCGGCATGGTATTCGTGGGTGCGAATAAAGAGGACAAGGATGCCGTGGTGAACGGCATGATTTTTGGCATCGGTGCAGCTGTATGTGTGGCGATGATCCTGTGTATGGGCGTGGGACTGAAGCTGGCCACTTCCATCAGCCAGAATATCAAGAAGAGTATCGGTATCATGGGGAAGGTCGCAGAGGGTGATCTGACTGTCTGGGTTGATGACAAGATGTTAAAGCGGAAGGATGAGATCGGAGATCTGTCACGGGTTACTGTAAAATTAAAGGATACTCTGAAGGGTATCTTGAAAGGAATCTCCCAGAATTCCGAGAATCTGCTGGAGGCTTCCAGGGCGTTGGGAACTGCGGCGGATACCACCAACGGTACCATGAACGAGGTACAGAGTGCTGTAAATCAGGTCGTAGAGAATTCTACCGAGCAGTCCCGGAATTCCGAGAGTACTTCCGAGAACATGCGGATCATGGGAGATCATATCACCGAGACTTCCACAGAGGTGGATACGTTGAACGCCCATGCGGATTCCATGCAGAAGTCCAGTAAGAAGACAGCAGATACGCTGGCACAGCTGTGCAGTATCAATGAGGAAGTGGAGCGGATCATCGGAGAAGTCAAGGGGCAGACCGACCGCACCAATGTATCGATCCAGAAGATCAATTCCGCAATGGAATTTATCACTTCCATTGCCGAGGAGACGAACCTGTTAAGTCTGAATGCTTCCATCGAAGCGGCAAGAGCAGGAGAGAGCGGAAGAGGATTCGCTGTGGTGGCAGACCAGATCAAAAAGCTGGCAGAACAGTCCAACCAGTCCGGTCACGAGATTGAAGACACTACGAAAGCATTGATGGAAGATTCCGCCCGGGAAATGGAGATCATGCAGCGGATGCAGGAGATCATTACGGAACAGAGCGGCAGCATGCAGGAGACCAGAACCAATGTATCGGAAGTCTTAAAAGAGATCGAGGATTCCATGCAGAGTATTCTGCAGATCAGAGAGAGTACCGGCAGACTGGCCGAGTCCCGTGGAGAAGTCATGGAGGCTGTGGAGCAGCTTTCGCAGATTGCGCATGACAATGTAGATAGTACGCAGCAGACCTATACCGAGACACAGGAGGTTCTGGATACCTTTAAGCAGGTATATGACAGTGCCGGACAGCTGAAGAAGATTGCTGATGAGCTGGCGGAGAGCATGCAGTATTTTAAGATGTAACGACTCAGAGAAAAATAAAAACCAGAGACAGCTGTCGAATGCTTGCATTCGTAAGGCTGCTTCTGGTTTTTTATTTGGCGAGAAGCCAGACATAAGCAAAAGAAAAGCAATCGTTACTCTTCGCCTTCGTTGTCTCCGTTCCCGCTTCCGGCAGCCCGTACGGCAATGCCATTGACTTCGATGTTACCGTCCAGTTCGATGACAAGGCACTGTCTGCCGTCGACCAGCTTCGTGTTGACGAGATCTGTGCGCTCGGGATTCACTTTGATGACAACATCCGGGGTCTTTACTTCAAAGCTGCGGGGATTGTAGACATTGGTCATCATCAGGGAAGTATCTTCTCCGGCCGTCGCATCAAAGCACTGGTCGAAGACCTCCATGCGGTCATTGGCCACGCCGCTGTTGGCGAAAATGGTCTTTACTTCATTTTTATCCAGGACCACGGGTTCGGGATCTTCCTTATGTTCCTGGGCAAGCTCATTCATTTTCTCGTGAATGTTCTTCACCGTTTCGATATCGCAGGTATTGCCCAGTGTCTCTTCTACCAGTGTCTGGAAGGTCTCCTTCTGACCACCGGCGGACAGAGGAAGAGGACAGCCTAACATCAGATCCACAAAGTTTTCCTTTAATTCCTCCGCATCCTTGGAATAGTACAGAGTGCTGTGCAGGTCAGTGCTTCTGTCATTAAACGCAGGGAATAAGAAAGCTGCGTCCGGCATACCTACCACCCAGTCGCGGATACGGTTCTGGAAGGTGTTTTCCACTGCGTTGTAGCTTAGTCCCGGCTTGGACAGATCCACAGGACAGATGCAGGTAAGGATATAGTCATAGACTTCATCGGAAGCATCCTCCATCTCGATACCGTCTCTGGTGCGTCCCGGCACATCGTAGGCATCGTGAATCAGCAGGATCAGATAATTGCCCACATATTCATAAGACTCGATGATGCGGTCGTAGAACTGCTCAAGCAATGCATCGTCCTTCAGACGGCTGTCTCGCAGACGCAGGAGAAATTCCTGAGTGCCGCCCTCCGTTTCACTCTTTAACGGGAACTCCAGATTCAGCAGATTTTTACCGATGGTGCCGGACAGACTCTTACGCAGAATCTCGAAATACTTGAACATTTCCTCCTCCGGCAGTGCCAGAAACGCCTGCTTTAATTCGGTCTTTTTATTCTTCTCTCCATCCACATAGCATCCGCAGATTCTTGTGATGGAGCAGTTTTTCGGGGTGAACAGCTTTTTGATCTCGCTGATTTCCTGTTTTGTCATGAGAGTACCTTCTTTCGATTTGATGATATCAGTATAGTATAAAAAACGTGGTGGGACAAGTGCTCAAGTTGGAAATATGTTGTATAATGGGGGCAAGAGTGATAAAATAATACTGAACATGGTTCTAGTGGTCTAAGAGTAAGACGTTTATCAGATGATAAAAGATAGTGGTGCAAATCCACTCTAAAAGTTCATAAAGTTTATGGATTTTTAGAATGGATTTGCAAAGAGGAATTAGTAAAAATGACATTAATTGTAGGATGGTTGGCTTGTGATCAGAGAGGCCCATGTTCTGCATATATAGCCAGTGATAGTAGAATTTCTGATAATAGGAACTTTTATGATTATAGCCAAAAGACATTTGCATTAAAAAATACTCCTGATATATTAGGGTATTGTGGAGAAACATTATTTACATATCAGATATTAACTCGCTTAACAAGTATGTGTGATGTGGGAATGCTGTTATCAGCAGATATGGATTATCAAGATAGAAGTGAGATTATTTTTAATGAAATCAAAAGAGC
>OKTW01000109.1_pt1 | contig 61255 bp, 46 predicted proteins | sample 1606371 | NCBI WGS metagenome assembly OKTW01 (sample SAMEA3879568, study PRJEB24766) | human gut metagenome | biome: human-associated habitat; feature: feces | place: USA | collected 1985/1987
CGCCACTGGTGTTCCTCCTAATATCTACGCATTTCACCGCTACACTAGGAATTCCACTTACCTCTCCTGCACTCTAGTTCTACAGTTTCCAAAGCAGTCCCGGGGTTAAGCCCCGGGCTTTCACTTCAGACTTGCAAAACCGTCTACGCTCCCTTTACACCCAGTAAATCCGGATAACGCTTGCCCCCTACGTATTACCGCGGCTGCTGGCACGTAGTTAGCCGGGGCTTCTTAGTCAGGTACCGTCATTTTCTTCCCTGCTGATAGAGCTTTACATACCGAAATACTTCTTCACTCACGCGGCGTTGCTGCATCAGGGTTTCCCCCATTGTGCAATATTCCCCACTGCTGCCTCCCGTAGGAGTTTGGGCCGTGTCTCAGTCCCAATGTGGCCGTTCACCCTCTCAGGCCGGCTACTGATCGTCGCCTTGGTGGGCCGTTACCTCACCAACCAGCTAATCAGACGCGGGTCCATCTTGTACCACCGGAGTTTTTCACACTGCTTCATGCGAAGCTGTGCGCTTATGCGGTATTAGCAGTCGTTTCCAACTGTTGTCCCCCAGTACAAGGCAGGTTACCCACGCGTTACTCACCCGTCCGCCACTAACTTACATATCGCTAGGCTTCAATGTAAGTCCGTTCGACTTGCATGTGTTAGGCACGCCGCCAGCGTTCATCCTGAGCCAGGATCAAACTCTCATGTTAAAATGGTGTTTGTGTCCTGCCAGTTTTATCTGGCATTGTTTACTGTTAATTCGGGTAGCTTGTCAATCTTTCGATCAACTTGCTTGTTCTTGAATTTCTCTGAAAATCTTGGAATTTTCAGGGTTGCATTACTGTTTATTTGTCAAAGATCATAACCTCTTGCTTCGCAAGAGCTCGTTCGTTCGTTGCTGTTGTTCTCAGCGGCAACTCTGATATCTTATCATAACCGCTTTCGTTTGTCAACAACTTTTTTTGAAATCTTTTTCGTCTTGGAAAACTTTGTTTTCCGTGACAGGTATTTATGTTAACATATCTGTCAGACTTTGTCAACAACTTTTTTTGAAATCTTTTCAAGTTTCTTTCGAGCTGTTGTGTTGTCTCGGCGTTGCCTCAACAACGAATCTGAGTATATCATCCCCTAGTGTACTTGTCAACACTATTTTTTGAATTTTTTACACAAATTATCCCCTGCCGCATCAATTCCGCATAAACAGGGGATTTTAACCATGTTTCAATTATGTTTATTGCTATTTTACAAAGATAGGAAGCTTTTGTCCGAGCTGTTCCACCAGATATGCCAGATAGTTATTTTCATACAAACATGTAAGTATTCTGCTGTCTCTGGTATAATCTACGATCACCTGGCCCAGGGTTCCCAGGTCTCTGAAGATATTAAATGCGTATATTGTCCAAACAATTAGAACAGTTTCCAACATTCCAACCACAATACCTAGTAATTTGTCCAGGCTATGTACTATAGGTAGTTTCACGATCATCTTTGCCGAGAAAAATACGATATTAAGAAGATGATGCACCAAACCGATCGCCGCCAGCAACAGTATTGTCAGGATCACATTGAATATCTTTCCATCAAAGTAACTGCTCAGACCATTCCCGATCAGGAACAGCACCACACAGGTAATCAGCAGGGAGATCAGAGAGATCAGGGATTTTACCATTCCCTTCTTGTAGCCGTCCATCACCATGCAGATCAATACTACCGCCATGATGACCAGTAATAAATTCAGATTCATTGGTATACTCCTTTATTTTAACTGTATCGTATCTATTGTACTATCTGTCACCAGATAATATTTGTAGGAACCTCCTGCAGGAAGCAGAAGCCGGGCACTCTTACCGAAGCTGCCATGGTATTTTTCCACACCGTCCGTTGTAAAGATCTGGCACTCCGATTCGTTGTAGATCACCATGTCATCATCCCCGAAGAAAATATCCGTATAATCCACATCAAAATAGTAGCTGCCCACCTTTGCTGCCGAAGTATTGTACACATCCATGCGGTACTTGGTCTCCGCCTGGTCCGAAAGGAATACCAGTCCTACATATTTATCACTGTAGAAAATCGACTGGATCTCGTCGTCATATAGGTATTCTCCCGCCGTCACAGGCTTCTGGGTACCCGAGTAGATCATAAGACGGCTGTCTCCTACCGCAAACGCTGTATCATTATTCATAAACTGCACTTTCGGCACGACCAGGTCGGAATAAGAATATGCGCTGACCATATAATCGCTCTGATTCTCGCCCACCGGTCCGAAATTGTAGAATGTCACATTACTTTTTACCACACCTGCATCCACATACAGGTAACTGATCGCCAGAAGCTCTCCGTCCGGTGACAGGCTGATGGATACCGGATACCCTCCGTCCGTCATATGTGCCTGTCCCGTATAGCTGTTGGTCCCGTCCGCTTCGTAAGTCATGATCCAGGCTACATCCGTATCTGCTAGCACCGCTGTCACTCTTCCCGTTTCCGCTACTGTGATATTTCGGATCGGCATGGTCGTTGTAATAGTTCCCAGTTGCTTGTCCGTATTCTGCACGTAGATCTCACGGCCGTTATAACTGCCGATAGCTGCCACATCGCCACAAGTAGCGATCTTCACATCCTGGATCACATAAGTCTGATTCCACTTTACATTTCCCTTGGCATCCGTACAGTGAGCGCCGTCTTTACTATATGTAAGAATACTGTTTTTCAACCGTATGTCTGTGGCATCCGATGAGACCTCCCGGCTAATGGAAGATACGGTGTCATATCCCGTATAGATATGTCTCTTTGCCTGTACCACCACAAGAGCAAGTGCCGCTCCCAAAGCCGCCACCACCAACAGCACCCGGTACACGATTTTCAGCCGGTGTTTACGGATCTTTTTCTTATAGTCATCCTGACTCTTTTGCCGCTTTTCTTTTTCCTTCAGATAATTCTTGATATCTGCTGCCATGTATCTGTTTCCTTATGTATTATCGTAACTATTAAGAATCGCATTCGCAAAATTACTGCGGCGCAGTCTGCTTTTTGCTCATGTAGTTACAGTATAACACACTTCCCTTTTTTGAAAATAAGTTTTTTACGGGAGAAGGATTTCCTGACCGATCTTGATATCATCGGGGTCAGCAATACCGTTCAGGGAACAGATCTCAGATACTTTACTGTTGCTGCCGTAGTTCCGCAGAGAAATACCGATCAGTGTGTCCCCTCTCTGGATAGTATAATGTGTGGGTTGAGCAACCGCCTCCACTGTAGGAGTCTCTGCCACTGCAGATTCTGCAGTCTGTGTCACATCCTGTGTTGTTTCCTGTGTCGTGTTGTGTTCTGTTGCCTCCGTCACATCTGTCGTATTTTTTGTGACATTGCTGTCCGCAGAGGTTCCATCCGCTACACTGCCCGTATTTTCTTCCGTCGAATCTACAGCACTGTTTCCCGTTCCATCCATTGATGCATTTTCCGTGCCTTCCGGCATCGCTGTCTCTGCTGCAGCCCCAGTAGTATTTCCCGCCGCAGCATTTTCCTGTCGCAGAGCATCCTCCAGCTTGTCCTCCGCCACCAGCGTGCTGATCTGGCTCTGTTCCTCCACCGCATCCGGCAGTTTCTGCTCCATCAGGTTGCTCATGGCCTGCCTGGCTGTCTCCCCCAGGGATTCTCCGGTGCTTTCCTGCCGCATCAATGCCAATGCCATCACGCAGAGCAGAACAAAGACACCGGCAGCCGCCATTTTCATCCGACGCAGTCCGGTCGTTGGCATGGGTATAATATTATCCGGTTCTCTGCGTCTGTTCTCTACCGCTCTGCGATATTCCACAGGCGCATTCTCCGTATGTCCGGCGGCACGGAAGGCATTTCCGCTCTCCTGTCTCTGTCTACGTTCCTCCTGCCGTTTCTTCACCACTTCGTATTTTTCCTGATCCACCTTCTCCGGTGCCGCCTCTTCGCCCCGGTTCTCCAGCATATATGCCAGCATACTGTCATTCTTCTCATAGAACTGCGCATACCCCGACACATAACGGCAGATCTCCTGTTCGCAGATCTGGAAGCCTTCCACCATCTCGCCATTCAGTATCTGGTAGCCTAAAAAGGTCATTTCCGAAAAATACTTTCTCCGCAGCTTCTCAATCTCCTGTTCCTGCGCCTGGGACAGGTGCCGCACCGGCTTCTGCAGGAAATTCAGCTTTGCGGAGCCATAGGCGAATAGATATGCCACACCGTCCTCTGCTGTCTTCCTGCCGTATAATGCTATGGCAATATCCTTGTTCTGTGCCATTCCATTCATTTGTTTTATGTAAGATACCACATAATCTTCCACATAGATTCTGCAGTGCTTGTCCGCCTCTCCGATCTGCGTTATGTTCTTCGGTAATTCCATACAAAAAACACCTCCCATGCCGTTTCTATCAGTTATCACTAACTATAGCATCCGCACAGGAGGTATTTTAGCGTTCTTTGTCGCACCTCTTCAAAAACAGTTCGACAAAGTTTGCACCATATTCTATGTATTCTTAGCTATGCTTCAAACTTATATACGGTAACAGAATCGTATTCTCTGCCGTTCTCCCCGCCAAATACATAGGAGGGGAAATTCTCATGATGAATGGTATCCGGGAAATACTGGGTCTCCAATGCAAAACCGCAGCGGTTGCCGTAGGTCACCCCATCTTTTCCGGGCTGTACATCAATAAAATTGCCTGCATAAAACTGCACTCCTGGCAGGGTGGTGTATGCCTTCATTACTCTGCCGCTCTTCGGGCCTTTTACTGTGGCAATATGCCGTAATGTACCGTCGTCGTTCCATCCATCGATCACGAAATTATGGTCATAGCCTCCGGTCAGGAGTAACTGCTCATAATCTTCCCGGATGTCTCTGCCGATCTTCTTGGGCTGTGTAAAATCCATGGGTGTGCCTGCTACCGCACGAATCTCACCGGTAGGGATCGATCCTGCTGCCACCGGAGTAAAGTGAGAGGCTCTCAGCCACAGTTCATGCTCTTCAATGCTGCCTGCACCGTGACCGTCCAGATTGAAATAGGAATGGTTGGTCAGGTTGATAATGGTCTTCTTGTCACTGGAAGCATGGTAATGCAGAGTCAGCTCATTCTCTTCACTCAGAGAGTAGGTTACGGATACCTTCTTATTGCCGGGGAATCCCAGATGTCCATCCTCATCCTCCAGAGAAAATGTCACGCTGTTCTCTCCCATCTCCGCATCCCAGAGTCTCTTATGGAAGCCCAGCTGCTTATGAGTATGTAAATTGTTGGCACCGTCATTTTTGTCCAGCTGATAAGTAACGCCATCCAGCGTATACTCTGCACCGCCGGTACGGTTCGCACAGGGGCCGATCACCGTGCCGAAAAAGCTGTCGTTGCCGTAATAGCTCTCACCATTGTCAAATCCCAGCACCAGGTCGTCCGCCTTGCCCGTGGCATCCGGTACCAGTACGCGCACCAGAGTAGCGCCCAGATCCGTTATCTCTGCTTTCATCCCTTGATCATTACTCAGGGTATACAGAGATATCTCTTTTCCTTCCGCACTTTTCCCAAATAAACTTTTTATTACTGCCATTGTCTTTCCCTCCCACTTTTATCCATTTTTATTTCATGCATACTGTCTATAATTCCACTCTGCCCTCTAAAGCGCGGAGTAATGTTACCTCATCAATATATTCCAGATCTCCCCCTACAGGGACACCACTGGCGATTCTCGTCACCTTGATTCCTGTGGGCTTGATAAGCTTGCTGATATACATTGCCGTGGTCTCACCTTCCAGGCTGGAATTGGTTGCGATAATGACCTCCTCCACATCACCCTGCAGACGTTCCATCAGTTCCTTCAGCTTGATGTCACCGGGTCCCACACCCAGCATCGGGGAAATGGCACCATGCAGTACATGGTACACGCCCTCATATTTGCCGGTCTTCTCATAAGCCGCCAGATCTCTGGTGTTCTCCACCACCATAATGGTACGATGATCCCGTCTGGGATTCGCACACACCGGGCAGAGTTCCTTATCCGTCAGAGTATAGCATTCCTTGCAATAGCGGACATTGGCTCTGGCTTCGATCATGACGTTTGCCAGTCTGTCCACACGGTCCTTCGGCATATTGATCAGGTGAAAAGCCAGTCGTTGTGCGGACTTACTGCCAATCCCCGGAAGGGCTGCCAGTTCTTCTATTAATTTATTGATCTGTCCGCTGTAGAGTTCCATTAGAAAGGAAATCCTCCTAATCCTCCGGTCATTTTGCCCATAAGTTCTGCATTGGCTTCATCCGCCTTGCGCAGTGCTTCGTTGGCTGCTGCCACGATAGCATCCTGCAGAGTCTCGATATCCTCGGGATCCACGATCTCCTCTGCCAGCTTGATGGATGTGATCTCTTTTTTACCGTTGATGGTCACTTCCACAGCTCCTCCACCTGCAGATGCAGTGAACTCCTTGGTCTCCAGTTCCTTCTGTCCTTCTTCCATCTGACGCTGCATTCTCTGTGCCTGTTTCATCAGATTATTCATATTTCCGGGCATTGCGCCTCCGGGAAATCCACCTCTTTTTGCCATGTTGCTGTTTCCTCCATATTATTTATAATTGAGTTATTATTCTATCTTACCTTATCTGCAAGTCTGCCGCAATCCCAAATTCACGCAGGATCACTCTTCCTCATCGATCTCCATGTTGATGACCTTACTGAGATCCACATAGTTGTCTTCGAATTCTCTGCTGCTTTCCACCGTCTGGATCGTCACTTCAATCTCTTTGCTGGAAAAATCGGACAACAGCATTTCCAGCTGCTGCTTGTTCTGCTCGTGAGCTTCTCCTTTGAAATAATCGGAAGCCAGTCCGTCCTCCAACACCACCATGAGCTTGTTGTCTCCACCCAGACTTAATCGGGCGTTTTTCAGATACATCTTCATGGGATTCTCAGCATTTCCCACGATAGCCGGCCATTTCCGTACAATCTCCTGAATATCCCCGGGAACCGCCTTCGGCAACTGTGGCTTCGGCTTTGCCACACCGGCCTGCGGCACTCCCTGTGCTCCGGGAGCTCCGGCAGGCATCTGGGCCGCCGTGACTACAATACCGTTCTCGACCTTTTCCTCCACCTGGCGGATTCTATCCAGGACCGCCTCCTGATCCGTCTCCATCTCCGGCTTACACAGCTTGATCAGCGCGATCTCTACCAGGATACGCTTCTGCGCCGCATAGCGGATCTGTCCGGACAGTTCGGAGAAAATATGAATATAGCGGATGATCTGGTCCATGGACAGCATGGAAGCTTCTTCCTTCAGATTCGCCAGATTGTCTGTGGACATATCTATGACATCCTCCAGATTATCCGCTGTCTGTACCAACATCAGATTCCGCAGATACCAGGTAAAGTCCGTGACGAACTGTACCAGCTCCCTGCCCTGCATGACGATCTCTTCCAGTAGTTCAATGCAGCCTAACACATTCCGGTCCATAACGAAGCGCAGCAACCTGCTGAACACTTCCGTATCCACTGCCCCCAGCACATCCAGGGTCATATCGTAGGTCAGTTCTTTGCCCAGATGGAAGGCAATACACTGATCCAACAGGCTCAAGGCATCACGCATGGAGCCGTCTGCCACCTTGGCAATGTAGCGCAGAGCTCTGTCCTCCACCTGTACCTGCTCCGTGTCCATCAGTTCCTTCATGCGATCCGTGATGGTATCAATGGAGATTCGTTTAAAATCATATCTCTGGCAGCGGGACAGGATCGTAATGGGGATCTTGTGCACCTCTGTGGTCGCCAGAATAAAAATAACATAAGATGGCGGCTCTTCCAGCGTTTTTAACAATGCGTTGAAAGCTCCGGGGGAGAGCATATGCACCTCGTCGATGATGTAGACCTTGTATTTTCCCTCCGCAGGGGAATAGGATACCTCGTCGATGATCTCACGGATATTGTCCACACCGTTGTTGGAAGCCGCATCGATCTCGATGACATTCATGCTGGCTCCCGCCGCAATCGCCTTACAAATACGGCATTCCCCACAGGGGCCGTCCTCTGTGGGGTGTTCACAGTTCACTGTTTTCGCAAAAATCTTTGCCACCGTAGTCTTACCGGTACCTCTCGTTCCGGTGAAAAGATACGCATGACCGATCCGGTTCGCCCGCAGCTGATTCTTCAGTGTGGTCACGATATGATCCTGACCTTTGACGTCGGAAAAAGCATCCGGACGAAACTTCCGGTATAGTGCTGTATATGACATGTATTCTCTCTCTTCCTTGTAACTATTCAGAGCCATCAAATATTAGCAGATGCTTGGCGAAAATAGTTACTCATTAATTTTCTGTCTTAATCGCCGAAGCAGATGCCCAGCAGCTTCGCTTCCTGTACGATGGTAGCATCGGGATCCACGGTCTTTAACTTGCCCGCTACATCCTCTAACGGAACCCTTACGATCTCACGGTTCTTGTAACCTACCATGAATCCATACTGATTATCCAGGATCAGCTTGCCTGCCTCGGAGCCCAGACGGCTGGCGAATACTCTGTCATAAGGGCAGGGGCTTCCGCCTCTCTGCATATGGCCGGGTACGGTGACACGTACTTCTCTGCCGGTCTTCTCCTGGATCTGTGCAGCCACTTCGTAAGATACGGAAGGGAACGGATATTTTTCCATCTTTTTCTTGTAGTCTTTTTTGGTCAGGGCAGCATCTTCCCTGGAAATCGCACCCTCAGCCACAGCGATAATGGTAAAACGGCAGCCCTTTTTGTCCCTGTCTTCGATCTTCTCGATCACCTTATCGATATCATAAGGGATCTCCGGGAGCAGGATGATGTCCGCACCGCCTGCCATTCCGGCATTCAGGGTCAGCCACCCTACTTTATGTCCCATAACTTCCACGATAAATACTCTGCCGTGGGAAGCTGCTGTGGTATGGATGCAGTCGATGGCATCCGTAGCAATATCTACTGCGCTCTGGAAACCGAAGGTCATATCAGTACCCCACAGGTCATTGTCGATGGTCTTGGGCAGGGTCACGATATTCAGTCCTTCCTTGCGCAACAGGTTCGCAGTCTTGTGGGTGCCGTTACCACCGAGAATTACAAGGCAGTCCAGCTGCAGCTTGTAATAGTTCTGCTTCATGGCTTCGACTTTGTTCAGCCCGTTGGGATCCGGATCCTGGATCGTCTTGAACGGGGTCCGGGAGGTTCCCAGGATCGTGCCGCCCTTGGTAAGGATGCCGGAGAAATCCTTGTCTGTCAGCATGCGGAAATTACCGTAAATCAGTCCTCTGTAGCCATCGAGGAAGCCATAGATCTCGACCTCTTCCTTACTGTTCGCCAGGGTCTTCACCACACCTCTCATGGCAGCATTTAATGCCTGGCAGTCACCACCGCTCGTCAACATTCCGATTCTCTTCATCGTAGGATCCTCCGTTTTCTATATTTCATTATTTTCTCTTGCGTTTGCTGTAACTATGCAAAACTGTCTTCGTTCTGCCAATACTTATTTCTATTTTAATACATTTATTTTCATCTGAAAATAGTTTGTTGTAATTTCCGGCAGATTTCTCCCCTATGGCAAAACAAACCTCAGAAGCACCGGGCCTCTGAGGTTCGCTTATCATCTTATCATACGTTATTTGAATTTAAACTTTCCTTTGATCATGGTCACGTAGACAGCTGCGCCGCCACCGCCGACCACTACGGCTCCGGCTGCTGCCGCTGCCGCCACGCGGCCTGCGTTCGTTCCCTTACCGGAGGTCTCCGTTATCTGCTCTGTGCCGGATTCCTGAGAGTCGGAAGTCTGGGCGGTCATGGAATCTATCCGCTCCTCCTGCGGTGCTTCTCCACTCGATTCCTGCGTGTCCTGTGCCTCCCCGGAGGGCTTTGCCGCATCTTCCTTACTGTTTTCGTCCGCAGCGGGTGTTGTCGGGGGCACGGGAATTACAGAAGGCTTTACCACACCGGGTGTGGCAGGCGTTGCCGTGGCTGCGGGAGGTGTTGCCGCGCCCGTGGCCTTCTGGTCCGTATTGGACGCCTGACTGCTGTCATCGTCGTCATCATCGTCATCGTCGTTACTGGCAGCAGGCTTCTTCGGTGCGATCTCATAACCGCAGACGGTACAGATCTCCGCCCGTTCTGTGGTGGCCGCGCCACCGGATGAATGCTTTTCCGTATTGCTGGTGATTCCACAGACACCACACTTATGCCAGTGTCCGGTCATATCGGACAGATATCCTTCTGCCCAGCTATGATCCGTCTTCGGAAGAACGATCTCTGTCGCTGTTATGCTCTTGCTTCCGTCCGCTGCCACAAAATACAGTCCGCAGACGTCGCAGGTCCAGTATTCGATGCTGCCCTCTGCCTGACAGGTGGGTTCCACCCGGTCGTGGCGGTTCAGCGGGCCGTGACCGGAGTTCCATGTCTTCGATACGGCGGGGCTTGCGTTATAATCATCGGTTTCCGCATAGCGGATCTGTGCAGTCACCTTCTCGTTGTGACCGACTCCGGTGGATTTGGTCTGCCCCCAGTCCGTTCCATCAAAGCTGAACTCCACGTCAGTGCGATCTGTGGTGATCTGCGCCGCCAGATCGTTGCCGCTGACGGTAAAGGTCATGTCAAAGGCATCCGGATCCGGGGTATCCTCGCGGTCTGCTTTTGCGGTACGGGTGATAGTTATGCCAAACACAATATCATTATAATTTTTTGACCGTAACTGAACACTTACTATCGCATGCTCGCCAATATCATCCATGGTGTTTTCACCCAGAGTGAATAGCAATTTTCCCTCGGAATATTTGATGTCGGGATCTGCCGCCAAAACGTTCATGGAATTATCCAACATGATAACTTCCATCGTTGTCTCTCCCAGATCCTCGGGCAACCCCGGTATCTGCACCGCCTTCTCTCCTTTGGCCGCCCAACTGTATTTGAGATCCAAGTCTTGAATCTTCGGAGCAATTGCTTTACTGATTTCCAATTTTACCTGTGCCGTCAGCGTCTGATAGTATTCCGGATGCTCCGTAGGAATAAACGTTGCCGTGTAGGTCTCACTATCGCCAACATAAGGAACCTTGTCATCATCGCTCTGGATCTGCCAAGTTCCGTCGATGGGCTCGGTTCCCAGTTTTGCCGTCAGTCTTGTCACTTTGAGTTCTCTCAGCTTATTGCCATAGGTTCCACCGGCAATGCCCTTACCTTCTACAGTAAGTAGAGCCGGATTGATATTCACGGTCAGATCCTTCGTCGTCTGCTCCGGGAAGAAAGAAGAGTTTGTCCCGGTGTAAACGAGGGTGAAAGTGGTATCGCCCACGGTCTGCGCCTTGTAAGTTGCGATGCCGTTCTTGAAATCCGCTGCGCTTACCACCGGGGTATCCCCGATCCGGATCTCAAAGCTGCCCTCCGTATCTTCCGCAGAGATGGGCTGTCCGTCTGTCGCAGAGATGGGCTGTCCGTCTGTCGCAAAGTTTACCAGTGCCTTTACCTTAAAAGTTATATCCTGTCCATAGATGGGCATAGCGTCATCTGCTCTCTCAAACTGCAGACCGGTGGTGTAATTTACACCAACTGCATTATTTTCCCCAAGCGAAGGATAGTAGGCTATGCCATTCTCTTTGTTGTTGGCTTTCTTTGTCCAGATGTCAGGGTTAAAACCCTCATCTTTTATTAGCTTTTCAAAGAAGTCGGGTGAGCTCAGTTGCAAGGTAGAACGTCCCCGTTTCCCCTCTTCCTCTTCTTTTACATCATAAACATCATTATTGAAATAGCAATTCGTTGTACCGTAATATCCACTGTTCACTATTCCTGCACAATGTTCATCACTTGTAACAGCAGCTATACTAATGCAATGATCAATAACTTGAAATGGACTATAACCACAGATTCCTGCCGCATTATACTTTCCCTGCACGTCTCCTGCAAAAAAGCACTGGGAAATCTTAGTATATTGTCCGGCATTGCCGCTGATTCCGCCTGCCTCAGCCCCTTTTACCGTTCCAGTAAAGGAGCAGCCATAAATTTCACCCACAAACAAATTTCCGCAAATTCCTCCTGCCTCGGCATTCGAAGCAATCACTCCGTTGGCAGCCAACAGCATTACCTTACCGCTTTCGCTGAGCTGGTTTTGCGTGTAGCCAATCTTGGCAAACAAACCAGAACTATAAACATCATTTTCTTTTGTCATATCCACATGGCTTATCGTATGTCCGTCTCCACTGAATTTTCCTATGTATGGAGTTCCGGGATCTCCAATAGATCTGAGTTCCACTCGGCTCACATCAATATTGTTTTTTAATACATAGTTTTCGTTACAGTTTGCCGTATCCTGTCCGATGGCTGCGAATTCCTCCGCCGTGGTGATCAGGGTATAGGTATCCCAGTCGTTACCATTCGTTGTAACATAGTTGTATACCGGTACGGGAGCAGTCTTCGTCTCTTTGATATCTGCCACCTTTGTCAGATTGATGTAAGTCCCTGTGGCTGTACCGAATCTGCCCTGTGTAGCCTTTGCAGTGCTGGTATCGACACTGCCCTCTTTCCAGATTGTAGAATCCAAGCCATCCGGAAGTGCACCGCAAAGCTGCCCTGCCGTTAGTGCTGTTCCAGCGTCAAAGCCTCCGGTAATTGCATCCATATTGTAATAACAATTTGAAATATGCCCCGTACTTTTAGAATCAGTGCTACCTACAATTCCGCCAAAAGATTCTCCCCCACTGACTTTCCCCAGATTTACACATGCAGTAATACTCGCAGACGCAGTGGTATCATCAAAGATGCCAAATATTCCACCACCGGCACTTTGATAAGCTTTATTTATAATCATTATCTCACCGGTATTCAGGCAATTCTCGGCAATACCACCCATCCCGGCAATACCACCAACTCTCCCTCGCCCTGTTACCTTACTACTATTGTAACATTGCGAGACTTTACCAACCGAATATCCTCCAATCTTACCGCAAATACCGCCAACATCTGTTTTGCCGTTTATTGTATTTCCAATACTCCGACAGTTCTCAATATTTATTTCTTCTGCGTATCCCACGATGGCCCCAACAAAGTTTATTCCACAAATAACAGAATCTTTAACCGTAATATTTTTTATGGCACTATTAACATTATGTTTTGTGCATTCTCCAAACAAGCCGACACGATCTAATTCACCACTTATCTGCATTCCCGTCACAGTATGGTTATCGCCGTTAAAATTCCCTTTAAAAGGATTACTATGGTTTCCTATTGGTGTCCATTCCTTATTAGCCAAATCAATATCCGCAGTCAACACAATGTATTTATACAAATAAGCCTCTCCTTCATTCACAGTTTTTGCAAAATGCGCAAGCTGTGCCGCTGTCTCGATTTGAAATGGATCATCCTGTGTACCATCTCCCGCGGCAAACCCATCTGCAATCGCTGTACCATCCCAGGTATCTACTGTTTCTCCTTCCGCTCTCGCACTCACCGGCACAGCGATCCACACCAGTGCCGCCAGTGCCAGCAGGGCCAGCCTCATCTTCATGCTCCATGCTTTTGTACTTTTCTTCATAACCCTCATGCCTTTCTATATCCTGCAAAATTTCACATATTTCCCAACCCTTTGCAGATGTAAAATCCAATTTTGTTTTTATACTATCCGTATCATTTATTATACCAAAAAAGCAAAGGCACCGTCAATATTTTCCATACGATTCGTCTCATATTTTTATAAAATTTTGTCAAACAAGTGCGCCCACCGCAAAATCGAGCAGGCTGGCTCATCGTAAACACAAAAAAGGAGCCACCAGATCTCTCCGGTCACCCCTCGTTGCCTTCTCTGAAAAATATATCCAGTTTTCCCAGACATTTGATCAATGTCTTCATTTCTTCCTCGTCCAGATCCCGTATGATGGTGTGGATCATTTTCCTGTGGAAATCTCTGTGATGGAAAAAAGCTTTCCTCCCCTTCTCTGTCAGGGTCACCAGCACTACACGTTTATCTCTGGTGCTGCGGTTGCGGGTGAGATATCCTTTTCTCTCCAGACTGTTCATATTCGTGGTCAGGGTTCCCACGGTGACATGCAGTTCCCCGGCAATCCTGGACATGCTCTTGGGTTCCTCGATACCGATAGCCTCCAGAATGTGTATGTCATTATTTGTAATATCCTTGAATTCGTCTGTTATGACCGCCTTTGCCTCTGCGTCCATCACGTTATGGAACAGATTCACCAGCAATTCGTTCAGCATCCGGTTGTTGCTTTTTCCCATAGTTACCTCTACGATATCTGGAATTTTTCTTTCGTATGTCCGCAATCCTCCGAAGCCGCCTTCTCTGACGCATATCCGCAGTCTTCCTGCGCTCCGGATCATTTTCAGTATACCGTCTACCAGGTCATCACGCAAGCCCCAATCGTAAGCCCGGCTCCGAATCCCGCCAGAACGATACGATCGCCGCGGTGCAGCTTTCCCTGCCTGTGCAGTTCGTCCAGAAGCACCGGAATGGAGGCAGAGGACAGATTGCCTACCCTCTCCAGATTTGTAGGAAATTTTTCACGATCCGCATGAAGGCGTTTCGCCACTGCATCAATAATACGTGCGTTGGCCTGATGCAATACGAACATATCAATATCCGGCACAGCAAGTCCGGCATCTGACAGTGCTTCCTCGATGCACTGCGGCACCCGTCTGGTGGCGAACCGGTACACTTCCTGTCCATCCATCTGAATATAATGTTCTCTGTCATCCGTCTGCTGTTTTTGATCCGTTTTTGCCGCTGAAGTCCTTGCATATGGGGTTGTCAGTTCTCTCGCTCCGCATTGCAGGACTCCGCCACCGGTGCCGTCGGAGTGCAGTGCCCGGCCCAGAATGCCTGCTGCCGGTATCCGTTTCTCCTCCGCCGTCTCCTGCATCCCTTTCTCTGTCTCCGGCAAAGCGTTACTGTATTCCACCGCCCGGGACTCCGTCCTGCATCTCTCCATAACCACGGCCCCGGCTCCGTCTCCGAACAGAATACAGCTGCCCCGGTCCTTCCAATCCACCAGTTTAGACAGTACCTCACTGCCGATGACCAGCGCATTTTTCGCAAGTCCCGTCCGCAGATAGGCATCCGCGGTATTCAGTGCAAACAAAAATCCGGAACAGGCCGCATTCACATCAAAAGCCAGTGCATTCACTGCGCCGATGTCCGCCTGCACCTGACAGGCGCAACAGGGCAGATACTGCTCCGGAGAGCAGGTTGCCACCAGAATCAGGTCGATCTCTTCCGCTCTTTTTCCTGCCTGTTCGAGTGCTTTACGGGCAGCTTCTGACGCAAGTGTCACAACCGTTTCGCCAACTGACACATGTCGTTCCGCAATACCGGTTCTCTCCCGGATCCATTCATCCGAGGTTTCCACCAGCTGTTCCAATTCTTTATTTGTAACGATCCTTCCCGGAAGTGCACTTCCGGTTCCGGTGATTCTTATGGTTCTCACGCCATTTCCTCCATGATATCCACTGTTCTTTCTATTTTCTGCGCCCGCCAGGCATTGCTGCCGCAGAACAGCAGTCCGTTATCCACATCTCCCATTGCCGCATTGATCAATGCTCTGGTGATGCAATACGGTGCTGTCTTCGGATCGCAGGTCTTAATGCAATGTCTGCATCCGGTCATAAACCGTTCCCCGGCCGCCACCTTTTCCAGAAAAGCATTCTGTATAGCTCTGCCCGGCATTCCCACCGGGCTTTTCACAATGACAATGTCTTCTTTCTGCGCCCGGAGATACTCCTGCTTGTACGCCTCCGCCGCATCACATTCCTCTGTGGTCACGAAACGGGTTCCCATCTGTACCCCTGCAGCCCCCAGGGACAGGCAATGCTCCAGATCCCTCCGGTCATAAATACCGCCTGCAGCGATCAGTGGAATTTCCAGTTCTGCTGCCTGCCGGATCATTGCCGTAAGTTCTCTCTCATAGTTCTCCGGTGTGTAAGCATCCAGTTCTTCCCGCTTAAATCCCAGATGTCCTCCTGCCAACGGTCCCTCTGCCACGAGAAAGTCCGGCTTTCTGTCGTATTTTTTCATCCAGTATTTCGTGACGACCGACAGGGCACGGGTGCTCGACACGATCGGAGCCAGCATCGTCCGGTGGCTGCGCCCGGGCATTCCGTTTTCCGTCTCTGCCACGACTCCGGGCAGATCCAGCGGCAGTCCCGCACCGGAGATAATGCAGTCGGTACCTGCCAGCACTGCTGCCCTGACATAATCCTCGTAACGCTGCGTTGCCACCATGATGTTGACACCGACGATACCGCCTCTTGCGGTCTGTCTTGCTTTTTCTATTTCTTTTCCGATAGTACGCAGATTACAGGCGATGGGATCTCTGTCAAAATCCGGCTCCCGGAAACCGATCTGGGCAGTAGAAATGATGCCGATCCCACCGGCAGCTGCCACTGCTCCGGCCAGCCCGGACAGACTGATTCCCACACCCATGCCTCCCTGGATCACGGGAATATCTGCATGTAATTCCCCCAGGATCATTTTTCCGTGCTTCATCCCACATCACCTCTCGTTACCGCTTTAATACTTGCGGAACCTTTCATAACGTTCCTCTGCGATTTGTTCACCGGTCATGCCGGTATATTTTTGCAGAAATTCCTTGATATGTTCCTTGAGATACCCGCCTATGGCTTCCACGGTACTTTGGTCTGCCCCGCCGTATTCCGGTACGATCCGCTCGATCACACCGAGGCGTTTCAGATCCTCGGATGTAATATTCATGACCTCACTGGCTTCTCTGGCACGGTCAGCATCCTTCCATAATATAGAAGCAAAGCCTTCGGGAGACAGGATCGAGTATGTGGCATTTTCCATCATCCATACCTCATTGCCTACCGCTGTAGCCAGTGCCCCGCCGCTGCCTCCTTCTCCGATAAGGATGCACAATACCGGTACTTTTAAGGCTGACATCTCCAGCAGATTCCGGGCAATGGCCTCGCCCTGGCCTCTCTCCTCCGCCTCCACGCCGCAGAAAGCTCCCGGCGTATTTACAAAGCTGATAATGGGTCTGTTGAATTTCTCCGCCTGCTTCATCAGACGCAGTGCCTTACGATACCCCTCCGGCATGGGCATACCGTAATTGCGTCTGGCACACTCCGCAAAATCCTTGCCCTTCACATCTGCCAGCACTGTGACCGGCTGCCCGTCCAGGAATGCCACCGCACCTACCAGTGCTTTATCATCCCCATAATAACGGTCTCCGTGAGCCTCCACTACATAATCGAAAATGTAGGGAATATAGTCGGTAGCTGCCGGTCTGTCCACTCTCCGGACGGTCTTGACCTTTTCCCATGCCGTTCTGGGGAGTGTCAGTATTGACCTTTCCTTCACGATCTCCGTAGGTTCAAAATGGAAGTCAAAATTTTTCTTAAAATCCGCATAATTCCCCTCACTGCACCGGTGCGTCGTGATCAGGAAATATAAGGTCTTCTTCAGATTCTCCCGGCGGACGATACCGTCCACAAAACCATGCTCCTGCAAAAATTCCGCTGTCTGGAAGCCATCAGGGAGGCGCTGTCCCAGAGTCTGCTTAATAACTCTCGGTCCTGCGAAGCCGATCAAGGCTCCCGGTTCCGCCATGATCACATCTCCCAGCATAGCAAAACTGGCCGTTACACCACCTGTGGTGGGATCTGTCAAGATCGTCGCATAGAGAAGTCCTGCTTCTCCATGCCGTTTGATCGCTGCGGAGGTTTTTGCCATCTGCATCAGTGACACGATTCCCTCCTGCATTCTCGCACCGCCGGAACAGCAGAACAAAAATACCGGTAGTTTCCGTTCCGTAGCTTTCTCTATAGCCCGGGTGACTTTCTCGCCGACCACATGCCCCATACTGCCCATCATAAATTTGGATTCGCAGATGCCGATCACAGCCTTTTCCCCGTAGATCTCGCATTCACCTACGGTCACAGCTTCTTTTACGCCGGATTTTTCCCTGGCCTCCGACAGCTTTTCTTCATAGCCCTCATATTTCAATGGATTGCTCTCTTCTATCTCCTCGAACCAGGGCTGAAAGCTTTTCCGGTCTGCCACCATGCGGATCCGGTTGTGGGTCTTCACCCGGAAATAATAACCACACTCATAGCAGACATATTTATTTTTCGCTGCCCGGTCTCTGTTTATCATTTTCTTACATTTCGGGCATTTGATCTCTGTTTCTGTATCTACACTTCCCATACCTGCACCTCTTATTCTGCGTCACTTTTATCTCTCTGTCCCACCCATAAGAAATCACTTCCGCAGACTATTTTTATTTCAACGCAAAGGTAAGTTCTGCCTTCGCTGCCAGTTTTCCGTTTACCGTGGCGATCGCTTCCCCGACACCCACCGGTCCCTTACTGCGGATAATGGTGGTCTCCAGCTCCAAGGTGTCTCCGGGGCGCACCATCTGCTTGAATTTTGCCTTATCGATCCCGGCAAAATAAGCGGTCTTGCCACGATGCTCCGGCAGAGACAGAATTGCTACAGCCCCTGTCTGTGCCAGTGCTTCCATGATCAACACGCCCGGCATCACCGGATTCCCCGGAAAATGCCCGGCAAAATACGGTTCGTTAAAGGTCACATTTTTTCGTCCCACTGCCCGCACACCGGGCTCCAGCTCCTCGATCGTATCGATCAGCAGAAATGGATGTCTGTGGGGCAGAATCTCCATGATTTCCTGTGTATTATAAACTGACATTGTTCCTCCGTTCCGCGAATGCTGTCGTATCAACTACTTCCTCGTATTGTGCAATCGTCCTCGTTGATGCTCTGCCTTCTATCCTGTGTCTTGAACATCTGCTGCGGTTATTCTGTGTACTTCTTCAACAGCAGACTGGCATTATGTCCGCCGAAGCCCAACGAATTGGTCAATGCATAGGGCACCTCTTCTTTGTAGCTGTCCCGGCAGTAATTCAGGTCAAGTTCCTCCTCCGTCTCACGCAGTCCCACGGTGCGGTGGATATAGCCTTCCTGAATTTCTTTTACGCAGGTGACAAACTCCACTGCTCCTGCCGCTCCCAGGAGATGTCCCACCATGGATTTGGTGGAATTGATCTTCAGGTCATACGCATGTTCTCCAAATGCGAGCTTGATAGCTCTGGTCTCGAACAGGTCATTATGATGGGTGCTGGTTCCATGGGCATTGATATAGGTAAGCTCTTCCGGTTCCACACCACCGTCTTTTAAGGCATTCAGCATGGCGGTGGCTGCTCCGCTGCCATCCTCCGCAGGGGATGTAATATGATAAGCATCCGAAGAACAGCCGTAGCCGGTCAGTTCCGCATAGATCTTCGCCCCGCGCCTCTTTGCATGCTCCAGCTCTTCCAGTACCACGATAGCGGAACCCTCTCCCATGACGAAGCCGTTTCTCTCCTTGTCAAAAGGAATGGATGCCCGTTCCGGATCCTCACTAAATGACAGCGCTGTCAGTGCTGAAAATCCGGCAATTCCGATGGGGGTAATGGAGCTTTCCGTTCCTCCCGCTATCATTACATCCGCATCACCGTACTGGATCGTACGGTATGCTTCTCCGATGGAATGTGTACCGGTTGCGCAGGCAGTAACCACATTCAGGCTCTTGCCCTTCAGCCCATAGGCAATGCTGACATTGCCTGCTGCCATATTAGAGATCATCAGAGGCACCAGCATGGGTCCTACCCTGCCGGGGCCTTTTTCCTTCAGGCGGTCATATTCCCGCTCCATGGCCTGTAAACTTCCGATGCCGCTTCCCACACTGCAGCCCACCATATAAGGATCTTCCTGTTCCATGTCGAGACCAGCATCCGAGATGGCCTGTCCGGCAGCCGCCACAGCAAACTGGCAGAACTGCTCCATTCTGCGGGCGGATTTTTTGTCCATATATTGTGCGGGATCAAAATCCTTCACTTCCGCCGCCAGCTTACAACGGTAATCCGCAGTATCAAAATAAGTGATAGGACCGAATCCGGTCTTGCCCTCTTTGATACCATTCCAGAATTCCTCTACGCTGTTGCCAATAGGGGTGATGGCTCCCATGCCTGTTACTACAACTCTTCTATTTTTACCCATACAGATATACTCCCTCGCATCCTGACTTATTTTCTATCCTGCTGTACCGTTAGCGGACATATTTTCTATTCTGCTTTACTGTTGCCGGACATAGTTTTACATCGCCATACCGCCGTCCACGCACAGCACCTGGCCGGTAATATAGTCCGAGGCATCTCCTGCCAGGAACAGAACCGCCTGTGCGACATCCTCCGGTCTTCCCATTTTCTTAAGCGGGATCTGTCCAACCGCATTATCCTGTACCGCCTCCGGAAGCTTATCTGTCATATCTGTCCGGATAAATCCAGGTGCCACGGCATTCACACAGATATTCCGGGATGCCAGTTCTCTCGCTACACTTTTCGTCAGACCGATCAGTCCCGCCTTGGAGGCGGAATAATTAGCCTGCCCTGCATTCCCGACGATGCCACTGACAGAAGAGATATTGATGATTTTCCCATATCTCTGCTTCATAAAGGTCTTTGTCAGATGCCGGATCATGTGAAATGCGCCTTTCAGGTTCGTATCCAGGACTGCATTGAATTCTTCTTCCGTCATCCGCACGATCAGATTGTCCCGCGTGATCCCGGCGTTATTGACAAGGATGTCAACTCTGCCGTATTTCTCTGTTACTGCCTTTACAAAGGCTTCACTCTCTGCAAAATCTGCAACATTGCATTTCACAGCCTCCGCCATGCCGCCTTGGCTTCGGATGTCCGCCGCCACCGCTTCCGCTGCTTCTGCAGAGCCGTTATAATTAATGATCACCGTGGCTCCTTCTGCTGCCAGTGCCTGTGCCACTGCTTTTCCGATGCCCCGTGATGCCCCTGTGACAATAGCAACTTGTCCTGTCAGACTTTTTCCTGTTAACATGCCAGTTCCTCCATCACCCGGTCCAGATCCTCCGGTTTCTCGATATTGCATACTTTGACATTTCTGTCAATTTTCCGTACGAAGCTGCTGAGTGTCTTCCCCGGACCGATCTCTATGAAAGTATCCACGCCATCTGCGATCATCCGCTCTACGCTCTGGGTGAACTGAACGGGACTGGATACCTGTTGTTTCAGCAGTTCCGCAACCTGTGACGCATCTGTCACATAATCCGCTGTTACGTTAGACACGTAAGGAATCCAGGGGGTTGACAGCTTGACGCTTTTCAATTCTTCTGCCAGCTGTTCTCCCGCAGTTTTCAGCAAAGCTGAATGGAATGGTCCGCTGACCTTTAAGGGTACACAGCGTTTTGCACCTGCTTCTTTCAGCGCTTCCGATGTTGCTGCTACTGCATCTGCCTCTCCGGTGATCACGATCTGCCCCGGGCAGTTATAATTTGCCACCGAGACGACTTTGCCGGTTTCTTTTGCTGTCTGTCCGCAGATTTTTGCCACGGTATCTCCGTCCAGTCCTAATATTGCTGCCATGGCTCCGCCTTCCGGATAGGCCTCCTGCATATAGATACCACGCATCCGGATGATCCGGAACAGATCCGGCAGCTCCATCACACCAGCGGCAGCCAGCGCCCCATATTCTCCCAGGCTTAAGCCTGCTGCCATCTCCGCTTTCAGTCCTTTTGCCTCCAATACTTTCAGAATAGCCACTTCCATGGTCAGCATGGCGATCTGTGTGTATTCCGTAATGTTGATATAAGGATTTTCTTCAAAGGTCAGCTGTTCCATGGAGTACGGATGTCCGCTTTCCGCCTGTACTTCCCGCTTATCCTGCCAATACAGATTCTGGAGCACCTTGTCTGCCAGCTTCCATACCGCCTGTGCTTCCGGGTAAGTATCATAGAACTCCTTGCCCATTCCTATGTACTGGGAGCCCTGTCCCGGGAATAAATATGCGATCCTGCTCATTTTGTCCTCTCCTAATTACTATGTGATGCTATTGTTCTCCTCGGTTACAGCACATTTTTTATAATGCGCCGTTTTCCATATAACTACGCCGCCTGTCGCTGTTCGAAATCTGTTGTCAGCGGTTACCTGTCGCTATATTTTTTTATGCTGTCCTTGTGCCGCTATGCACTCCTGCGCCTGCTGCACTGTTTCTTCAATAATCTCACGGCAGGTCTGTTCTCTGCGGATCAAGCCTGCAATCTGTCCCGCCATCAGTGTTCCGTTTACGGTATCTCCGTCCTGCACTGCCTTCCTGAGAGATCCCAGCGTCAGCTTTTCCAGTTCCATGAAATCGGCATTCTCTTTTTCCAGCTTCAGATACTCCCTGGTCATCTGATTACGTAAAGAACGCACCGGATGTCCGGTAGACATTCCCGTCACTACAGAATCAATATCCTTTGCCTTGATGATCTGATTCTTATAATTTTCATGGACGATGGATTCCTTTGATGCGACGAACCGGGTGCCCATCTGGATACCTTCCGCTCCCAGCATAAAAGCCGCCGCCATTCCTCTGCCATCGGCGATACCTCCAGCTGCGATCACCGGGATAGATACCGCATCCACTACCTGCGGAACCAGCGCCATGGTCGTGGTGGAACCGATATGTCCACCGCTTTCCATGCCTTCCGCCACCACAGCGTCCGCTCCGGCACGCTCCATCATCTTCGCCATAGCCACACTGGCTACCACCGGAATGACTTTCACTCCGGCATTCTTCCACAGTTCCATGAATTTTCCCGGGTTTCCAGCACCAGTCGTTACCGCTTTTACTCCTTCTTCCACGACGATCTTCGCTACATCCTCCGCATTGGGATTGAGCAGCATGATATTCACGCCGAAGGGTTTGTCAGTCAGTTCTTTGCATTTACGGATTTCCTCCCGGACAACCTCAGGCGGAGCAGAAGCGGCACCGATGATGCCTAAGCCTCCGGCATTTGATACCGCTGCTGCCAGCTTATGTTCTGCCACCCAGGCCATACCGCCCTGGAAAACGGGATATTCTATTTGTAGAAGTTCCGTGATCTTTGTTTTCATTGTCTTTCTGATCCTTCTCGTCATTCTGCGTTATATTACATATTCTGATGATACCAAGGTCAAAAGGTCTAAGCCCACATGAGGGCAGATATGCAGTCCTTATGCCTGCTCCTGAATATATCTGATAACGTCACCTACTGTTGCCATATTTTCCAATTTCTCGGAAGGAATGGATACACCATATTCCTCTTCAAACGCCATTACCAGCTCAAACAGATCCAGGGAGTCTACTTCCAGATCCTCCTTGAAACGGGTTGCCTCTGTGATCTCTACATTCTCCTGATTTAACTGTTCTCTGATGATGGCTGCTACTTTTTCTAACATGTTTTTGCTCTCCTTATGCATTTCATTATTGTGTTTCTGATACCTTGCTTTACTACTTTGTCGTCTCCGGCGTGTTCACTTTTCATTCATAAATGTTTGCAACACCGGTCTTATGCTTTCTCCATATTACCGTCGGTAAAATATTTTGACTATCAAAGTATTTAAATGCAATATACTACACAGATGTTGTTCTGTCAACATCTTTTTTTAAATTACCGCTACAAAAGCGTAATTCCCTTGCCAGGTGGTAAATGCCATCGCAAACAATAGAAACTACTAGGTTTTTTCGTTTCTCCCCTTGCCAAACGGTTATTTTTCAGATAAAATAATCTACGTTGTAATCTTTTGGAGACGTATCGAAGTGGTCATAACGGGGCGCACTCGAAATGCGTTAGCCCTTCTCGGGCACGTGGGTTCAAATCCCACCGTCTCCGCACATAAAAAGCCGGTAATCTGTCAAAACAGACTATCGGCTTTTAGTTTTAGAAAAATGTGTTATGCCTCCCGCAGAATCTGCATGATCGTATCATAATGCTCCGGATCATGCGGGAAGGTGCAGCCCGAGCAATCCTTGATCCGTCTGCCATTTTTCTCGAAATACCTGGGATTCCCGGGGCAGTGCTCCAAGCGGTACATGGGGCAGTAGCAGAACAGGCAGTTGAAGTCTGCAAGTCCCTTGTGGCAGGGGAAATATTTACAATCTTTATTCTCAAAAAAACGATAGGAATTTTCCATTTGCAACACTCACATCCTTCCATAACCTGCAAAGTTTGCGCATTGGCGCAAATTTGCGTGCGAAACATAGAACTTCTTCGCGAAAGAGCCTTTGCTCTGAGTGATTAGAAGTTCTTTTCACACTTTACACTACACTTCTTCCGCCATACACATTCCATGGGCAATACCCTGCTCCTTCAGCTGTTCCTCCAGCTGGTTCAACGCATCATCTTCATCTTCTGCAAACACCATCGCCTGATAGACTTCCTCCGGTCCTTCCGGTGCCAGTGCTGTCACCTCATACATCTGCATGGCAATTACCTCTTTCTTCCTCAAAATACGCATTCACCCTTCTCTTTATTTTATACCCGTTTCCCCGTTTTTTTGCAAGCGAAAAGCGCCACTCCGGGGAAGAGTGCCGCTTTTCAGGAGAGATTTATGTATTGAATGTTGCTGGCGAAATATTAACCCTTGACGCTTCCCATTGCCACGCCCTGGACAATGTACTTGGAAAGGAACAGGTATACGATGATAACAGGGAAGATAGAGAATGCAATCGTTACATACACCTGACCCATATCAAACTTCAGGAAGTCTGCGGAACGCAGCTGAGCGATCAGGATAGGTAATGTCTTCATCTTGTCATCATGCAGAACCAGTGCCGGTGTGAAGTAGTTATTCCAGTTCGCTACGAAAGTGAAGATCGCCTGCACTGCGATTGCCGGCTTCATCAGCGGCAATACGATGGAATTAAATGTACGGAACTCACCGGAACCATCGATTCTGGCTGCCTCTACCAGAGACAGGGGCAATGCACTTTCCATGTACTGCTTCATATAGAAGAAAGTAGCAGGTGCTGCGATTGCCGGGATGATCAGGGGGATAAAGTTATCCTCCAGCTTCATATCAGCTACCAACTGGATAAATCCGAGTGCGGTAACCTGGGTAGGAATGGTCATGATTGCCAGGATAAAGGTAAACATGAACTTCTTTAACTTAAAATCATATACATGGATCGCATATGCGGTCATGGTAGAGAAGTAGGTACACAGCACAGCACTGCAGGTTGCTACTACAAGGCTGTTGATCATACCTCTGACTATCGGCAGGGTTCCTGCCATGACACCCTTCCAGTTCTGGATCAGATGTGTGCTGGGCAGCAGGGTAAATCCCTGTGTCAGCTCGCCTTTGGATCTGGTTGCATTTACAAACAGTATATAGAACCAGAACAGGCAGAGAAAACTCATAATAACCAGTACGATATATGCAAGTGCTCTTCTGGCATGAATGCCCAGACCTTTTTTTGTCTCGTTTGTTTCTACGCTCAACATTTCTGCCACCTCCTACTTATCCTGTTTGTTGTTCGAGAACTTAAATACGATCAAGCTCAGGATACCTGTGATAATGAACAACATTACAGACAACGCACCACTCATTCCGTAGTTCTTACTGTACAAATGGTTGTTCAGGTACATGATCAGGGTCATGCTGGATCTCATAGGATCGCCCTTACCGTTGGTCAGAATCTGAGGTACATCGAACATCTGCAGACCACCGATCAGGGATGTGATCATTACGTAGATCAGAATCGGCTTCAACAAAGGTAATGTAATCTTGAAGAATACCTGGGTAGAGGTTGCTCCGTCTACCTCGGCTGCCTCGAAGAGGGAAGTATCGATACCCATCATACCTGCCATCAGGAGGATCGTTGTATTACCAAACCACATCAGGAAGTTCATCAATGCTACCAGACCTCTGGTACTCCATACGTTTGTAAGGAACTGATATGGCCCTTTTAAGATTCCGATCTGCATCAGCATTTCATTGATAGGACCGCCATCAGAGAACAGCGTGAAGAACAACATTGCAAATGCGGAAGCCATGATCAGGTTCGGCAGATAGATAACTGTCTTGAAGAATCTCTGTCCCTTTAATCTAAGGCTGGGATCCGAGAACCATGCACCCAGAAGCAGAGATATGATGATCTGCGGTACAAATCCCAGTACCCACATGATCAATGTATTCTTGGTGTACATCCACAGGTCCGGATTGGACAACAGCTTTGCATAGTTACCAAATCCGATGAAATTCGGTCCGATCTGTGTCAGTCCGGAACGGTAATTTTCAAAAAAACTGTAATAAAATGTCCTGAACAACGGGATCAACTGGAATAATACATACACTACTACAAAGGGGATCAGGAAAATATACCCCCACTTATTATAGCGTACCACCTTTCCGCGTTTTACCTTTGCCATAATGATTCCTCCCTTTTGCCGTCATGCTCTCTTAGCGACTTTACGTTTTTTCGTGCCATCTTTTTTCCGATCAGGCTCGCAGCAGCTCTCTTCTTTTTGTTCTTAATTATCTTCTTCTGAAAAAAGCTTCTGCCAACCGGGAATTTTGAGAGAAAAACCGTGCCTACCTGACCAGCCAGGCAGGCACGGTTCTCAATTCCTTATTGTTTCGCTATTCGCTTATCATTTCGGATTAGTGAGTAAGCTCAGGATACTTCTCTTCTACAGCCTTGTAGAACAGATTCAGTGCATCATCCAGAGAAGCCTTGCCATCGAAGTAGTTCTTCATAGCATGCTGGAACTCTTCGTTACATCCCTGATCGTATGCAGACAGGTTGCTCAGATCGATCTTCTCAGCGCCTGCGCAGAACATAGCCAGAGGGTTCTGTCCGCCCAATACCTTGCTCTGATAAGAGGTATCTGCTGCCATAGCTTCCATAGCGGGTTTGTTGTTTACGAAATCATCATCAGCTACAACGATCTCTTTCATGATGTCTTCATCAGTGGTCATCTTCAGGATGATATCCTTAACCAGAGAAGCGTTGTCGGTTCCGGTAGCACCGCAGATCCAAGTACCGCCCCAGAAGAAGCCCTGAGGTCCTTCAGTAGCGCCCCAGCCACCCTGATTTGCGATAGATCCATCGGTATCAGCTGCCATGGAGAAGTTGATCAGCCAAGCGGGTCCAAAGTAGCAGAATACTTTGCCATCGGGATAGAAGCCTTTGCTCCAGTCATCAGACCACAGGTCAAAGGTACCGGTCTCCTTAGCGTCAACCATCTTCTTGGAGTCATCAACCCACTTCATCAGGTTGTCATCGATTACGATCTTGCCATCCTGTACCCATTTGCTGGATACGTTGTTGGAGTATACACGATAAGTATCGTTTACGGAAGATACCATGTTGTAACCGGCTGCTTTCATCTTCTCAGCGGTTGCGGTGAAGGTATCCCAATCAGATACAGACTTCTGAACCTCTGCAGGATCATCGGTTCCCAGAACAGCCTTAGCAGCCTCACGGTTGTAAATCAGAACGCCGGGGCAGCCCTGCCATGAAACACCCTTCAGATTGCCGTTGGAGTCGGTAACAACATCCTTGGTGTACTGATACTGGTTAGCCAGATCTGCATCGGTGATGCCCAGATCCTTAACAGGCATTGTGTAGTCGGTATCAACATATTTCAATGCGTAGTCAGCCTCAATCAGGAACAGGTCGATCTTGTCATCAGCTGCTGCATCAGCCTGCTTTAACAGTGTTTCATCCAGATTGTTCTGATAAGCGTTGTCATCAGAAGGAGTGATGTTCCACTTTACAGTGATGTCACCGATCTTACCGGTGGTTCCGTCTACTTCTTCATATCCGGGATAATGATCTGTCAGACGGCTCTTGAACTCTTCGTTCCAGCAGTAGATGTTGAAGACTTTGCCTTCTTCTGCTGCTGCAGGCTCTGCTGCCTCGGTGGATGCAGGCGCCTCGGTCTTAGCTTCGGTGGAAGCTGCGGGTGCCGCATCGGTGGATGCTGCAGGAGCTTCATTGCTGCTGCCACAACCTACCAGCATGCTGGCAAGCATAGCAGTTGTAAGTAAAGCACTAAGTACTTTTTTCTTCATGTTTGTTTCCTCCCATTTTTTGTTGAATGTTTGTTGTAAGTGTTTGTTGCATTTATATTCATATGTCGGCGGTTGCGTCGCTTCCATATAAATGCCTGATTAATTGTCTGTCGGAATTCTGGCCACCGACTTGCCTTCAGCAACTTTCCCGGGTACGATGACCTGTTCTATGATGGTGGTCTTGGGTCTCTCAATGAGACTGATCAGTTCTCTGGCTGCCAGGCAGCCGATCTGTTCTGTGTCCTGTTGGACTGTGGTCAGTCTGGGCTCCAACTGCCTTGCTGCCTGTATGCCATCATAGCCTGCTACCGAGATATCTTCAGGGATCTGTAATCCTCTCTGTCTGATAGCGTTGATGCCTCCGAAAGAAGCAAAGTCATCCGGATAGATGATGCATGTCGGTGGATTCGGGAGATCCAGCAGTTCATTGGTCACACGATAGGTTGTTGTTGTGTCTCTGTAAGCTGCTTCTCTGATATACTCGTCCGGAATCTCCAGTCCCAGACGTTCCGCCGTCCGGTAGAAGCTGGACAACCGTCCCGAGGTAACCGCTGACATTGCTCCGTGAATATAAGCAATTTTCCTATGTCCTCTACTATATATGTACTCCAGCAGTTCTTTCATTCCCGCAACATTGTCCGACATGATTGCGATACGATTGTTGAACAGGTAGTCAATGGTGACTACCGGGATGGAACTCTGTACTAATTCGATGACTTCGGGATCTCCGAAATCAATACAGGCGAGCACCACTCCGTCAAAGCCTCTGTACCTACTGTGTTCCAGGTAGGACATCCGATCCGGCCGGTTCTTGCAGCTATTAATGAATGTAATGTCGTAACCGCTCTTCTCTGCCGTCCTCTTGAAACTGTCCAGCACACTGGAAAAGTAATCGTGGGTAAGACCGCTTCTGGCTTCATCTGCAAAGAGGACTCCGATGCCGTAGGTCCTGTTCGTCTTCAAAGCTCTTGCGGAAAGGTTCGGGGAATATCCCATTTCCTTTGCGACCCGTCTGATATTTGCTTTTGTTTCTTCTCCAATGTCCTTGTGGTCGTTCAGTGCCTTGCTGACAGTTGCAACGGAGACTCCACAAATCTTGGAAATGTCTTTCAGTGATGCCATATCTTTCTCCTGTTCCATGTCTTCGTCATTCCGTCCGACCTGTTTTGTAACTTAATCGTTTTCGTAGTTTTAATATATAACACCTTTGAGCATTTTGCAATACTTTTTTGCAGTTTTTTTCAAAAAAGTATCCACTTTGTCTATAATTAACAATTTCAGATAGGCTGTTTTGTACATTTGGCTTGTACATAGATTGTGTTTCTTCTATATAAAGGCAAAGTGTGCGATAACGTTTGCTATTATTTTGTTTCGTAAAACCGGTGTTTCGAAGGTTCTTTCATTTTGTATCTTCTGCCCATGTTTCCCCACTGTTTTTGTATACATTGCGCATTTTACGGGCTTTTTCAAGATTCGTATTGCATTTTTCCCTTTGCTTCTGTATAATACAAATCAGAAATCCGGAGCACTTAATCGTTTACTTAACATTAAGCACTCCGCAACGAAAAAACAAACACTCAACATACAACAACATGAAAGAAGGAGATTTTCTTATGAAGTATGGTCATTTTGATGATGTGCATCAGGAATATGTCATCACCACTCCCAAGACTCCGCTTCCCTGGATCAACTACCTGGGCTGCAATGAGTTTTTCAGTCTGATATCCAACACCTGCGGCGGATATACTTTCTATAAAGATGCAAAGCTGCTGCGTCTGACCCGTTATCGTTATAATAACGTACCGGCCGACATCAACGGTAAATATCTGTACATTAAGGACGGGGACACCGTATGGAACCCCGGCTGGCAGCCCACGAAGACCGAGCTGGATTCTTACGAGTGCCGTCACGGTATCGGTTACAGCCGCTTCACCTCTTCCAAGAACGGTGTCAAGGCTTCCGTGCTCTCCTTCGTTCCTCTGAACGATAACTGTGAGATCTCCCAGCTGACCCTGACCAACGGTAGCTCCGAGGACAAGAAGCTGTCCGTATTCTCTTATGTAGAGTGGTGTCTGTGGAACGCTGACGATGATATGAAGAACTTCCAGCGTAACTTAAGCACCGGTGAGGTCGAGGTACAGGATTCCACCATTTATCACAAGACCGAGTACCGTGAGCGTCGTAATCATTATGCGATCTATTCCGTAAATACGAAGATTGACGGTTTCGATACCAGCAGAGATGCTTTCCTGGGTGCTTACAGGGGGGCTGATTCTCCCGAAGCTGTAGAGAACGGCAAGTGCACGAATTCCATGGCAAGCGGCTGGTCTCCCATCGCTTCCCATCAGATCAACGTGGATCTGGCAGCCGGTGAGACCAAGACCTTTATCTTCGTTCTGGGCTACATCGAGAACCCCGAAGACGAGAAATGGGAATCCTACGGTGTGATCAACAAGACCCGTGCCAAAGAAATGCTGGCAAAATACCAGACCGATGCACAGGTAGATGAGGCTTTTGCAGCATTACAGACTTACTGGAAACAGCTGCTGGCACGCTACACGGTAGATTCCGCTGACGAGAAAGTCAACCGTATGGTCAACACCTGGAACCAGTATCAGTGTATGGTTACTTTCAACATGTCCCGTTCCGCTTCCTATTACGAATCCGGAATCGGCCGTGGTATGGGTTTCCGTGATTCCTGTCAGGATCTGCTCGGTTTCGTACATCTGATTCCGGACCGTGCAAGAGAGCGTATCATTGATATCGCTTCCACCCAGTTCCAGGACGGTAGTGCTTACCATCAGTACCAGCCTCTGACCAAGAAAGGCAACTCCGATATCGGCAGTGGCTTCAATGATGATCCTCTGTGGCTCATTGCAGGTACCAGTGCTTATGTAAGAGAGACCGGCGATACCTCCATCCTGACCCAGATGGTTCCTTTTGACAACGATATGAGCGTAGCTGCTCCTCTGATGGATCACTTAAAACGCTCCTTAGACTATATCATCAACCACAAAGGCCCTCACAATCTGCCTCTGATCGGCCGTGCCGACTGGAATGACTGTCTGAACCTGAACTGCTTCTCCGCTCATCCCGGAGAATCTTTCCAGACCTTCGGTCCCAGTGAAGGACCCGTTGCAGAATCCGTATTCATTGCCGGTATGTTCGTAAAATACGGCGAAGAATATGCTCAGCTGTGCGAGCTGATGGGTGACGATGCCGAAGCAGCCCGCGCACGTAAGGAAGTACAGGCAATGTACGATGCGATCCTGAAGGATGGTTGGGACGGCGACTGGTTCGTACGTGCTTACGATGCATACAGCCACAAAGTAGGTTCCAGGGAATGCCGCGAAGGTCAGATCTACATCGAGCCTCAAGGCTTCTGCGTACTGGCCGGTGTCGGTGTGAAGGAAGGACTTGCCGAAAAGGCATTGAATTCTGTAAAAGAGAGACTGGATACCAAGTATGGTGTCATGATCTTACAACCTGCATACACGGAGTATCACCTCGAACTTGGTGAAGTATCCTCTTATCCCCCCGGATATAAGGAGAATGCCGGTATCTTCTGCCACAACAATCCCTGGGTATCCATCGCAGAGACCGTTCTGGGCAGAGGTGACAGAGCTTTCGAGATCTACCGCAAGACCTGTCCCGCATACATTGAGGATATCAGTGAGATCCATCGTACCGAGCCTTATGTATATTCCCAGATGGTAGCCGGTAAGGATGCAAAATTCCACGGTGAGGCAAAGAACAGCTGGCTGACCGGTACTGCTGCATGGACTTTCGTAAATATCTCCCAATACATACTGGGTGTATATCCCACTCATCAGGGATTGTCCGTAGATCCTTGTATTCCCAAGGGCTTCGGTGATTTCTCCATCACCCGTAAGTTCCGTGAGGGCACCTATCACATTCAGGTAAAGAACCCTCAGAACGTGGAAAAGGGTGTCGCATCCATGACCGTGGATGGCAAGGCAGTAGACGGACACATCATTCCTTACGAAAAGGGCAAAGAAGAGTACAACGTAGTTATTACCATGGGTTAATAAACCTGATGTACATAGTTTAAAACGATTTCTATCCTCCTTAAAACCCCGGCAGTTGTTGTAGCTGCCGGGGTTTTGCATTGGATATTCGTAGTTTGCGCTACAACATCTACACCATAAGGACAAGCAGGCTGTAAGCAGACGTCGGTACTTATTGACCGTATTGGGGTCAATTATGTACCGCTACGTTCTGCGCCAGAGCGAGAGCGTGCCTGCGGTTCTTATGGTGTAGATGTTGTGGACGTTTTTGCGGCTTCCTTCCGGGACTCGATCACGTGCCGGATGGCTGTCAAATGATATTATTATCTCCATTTTTCTGAAGCAGCTTCCGGTATGTGGCATCCATTCCCAGTGCTCCCAAGGGTGCCGTAATCAGGATCGCCAGCACCGCCACGGACAGAACGATCTTGCCGCAGGGCAATCCCATGGCCAGGGGCACGGAACCGATGGCGGCCTGCACCGTAGCCTTCGGCAGATAGGCGATCATGCAAAACAGGCGCTCCTTCTTATTCAGATTCGTTCCTAACAGGCACAGTGTCACGCCAATGGAGCGGAATATCAATGCCAACAGGATCATTCCTATGGCTGCCAGTCCAGCTTCCATAGTATAGCGGATATCCACTGCCGCGCCCACCAGTACGAACAGCACTACCTCCGCTGCCAGCCACAGTTTACCGAATTTAGCAGACAGTCTGCCGGTGACTTCCCTAGGTGCCCGTATTTTCAGCGCGCAGGCCATGCTCACCACCGCCAACAGGCCGGAAAAGGCCACAGTTCCCTTTAACAGCGTTTCCAGCGCCATTAATAAGAAAGATACCCCCATGATGATAATAACTTTCATGCTGTTGCGCACATAACTGCCCTTTCGGTACAACAGTTCAAAAAGCTGCCCCAGCAGCCAACCCACCAATGCACCGAACAACACACCCGTCAGGATCGATACCGGGATATTCACAAAATCCAGGGCATTGACCTGTCCACCCTGTGCCATTCCAACAAAAGTGGAAAACAATACTATGACATAGATGTCATCACAGGAAGCCCCGGCCAGAATCATCTGCGGAATGCTTTTCTCCGTACCATAGCTGTTCTCCATGAGATACACCATCCGCGGCACCACAACCGCAGGTGACACTGCTGCCAGAACTGCTCCCATGACCGCTGCATCCACTCTGCTGATGTTAAGGATCATGGGTGCAAATATCACAAAAGCCAGCAGTTCGCAAGTGGCAGGAACACAAGCCAGCATGACTGCGGAGCGGCCCACTTTTTTCAGATCCTTCAGATCCAATGATAATCCGGCCTTCAATAAAATGATGATCAGCGCGATCTGCCGCAGTTCCGATGAGATATTCAGGATTGACACATCCAGCAGATCCAACACATAAGGCCCCAGAATAATACCCGTAAGCAGCATCCCGATAATACGGGGCAGGTGAATCCTCTGGCAGACCGCCGCCATGAGTAATCCCAGTAAAAAGATCAGTCCCAGTGATGTAAGCATAAAAATTCCTCCGTTTTCTCGCAGCAGGACATTTTGAATTCCAACAAAAAAGGCTGGTGTCCCCTGCATATTCTGCAGAAGTCATCAGCCAAATCGAATTCGTATGTTCAAATTCCGGCGGTTCGAAGCCTGTGCTTCCGGGAGAACCTCATTCCCGATGTTCTTATTATATACACGGTGCCCGCCCATGTAAAGTCCTATATTTTGCAAATATACCCGCCAGCATCCTGTACTCCATTAAAAAATATCTGCTGTGAGATCATCCCCGAAGTCTGCTGCCGGAATCTCAAAGTCAACAATTCCAACTGCATAGGACTGTAATACATACTGGCCGGATTCAAATACAACGCCATCCTCTGTAATGTAGAATGTAGGGTCTGCGGGGCCATTATCCGTACCTGCAATGTCCGGCCCATAAATTTCCTGATAGATAGCATTCAAATCTTCCGTACCATCCAACACCACCAGTTTGATACTCTTCTCGTAATCGTTAAAGAAGCAGTCCTCTTTTGCCTGCATTTCCGCTGCCTTTGCTGTCACAAGTTCCAGTGCTTTGTCGCGGAATCCGCTCCCCAGACTGTCAAAAGTAATTCTCTCTCCGGTCTGCGTATAATAGTTCATATAGTACAAAGTATACCATCCATGAGCCCCCTGATCATACCCTTCCAGCCCCCACGACAGGCTGATCACCTTATCATCCGCGCGGATCACATGGAAAGTAAGATCCTCATAGCTCTGCTCATACACCGGCATATCCTCATAAAGTGTACCAAACTCCCCGTTCTTGATTCCTTCTACAAAACTGTCTACATATTCATCCAGCTCTTTCTGAATCTTCATCTGCACCGTCTCATTGCCCGGAATCGTCACTGTAACTGTTGGATAGTAATAGGTATAACTTCTGGTCTTGTCTTCGGGATCACTGCTACCCTCGTGATCCTCTGTGGTAAACTGCACCCATTCACTTCCCTGTATTTCACTCTGGCCTTCTGTCGGTTCCGTCTGTGTGGGCACTTCCGAAGTCTCCTCAGTCCCGGCCGTCGTCTCTTCCGTCGTCTGACCGCTCTGTGTCTCCTTGATGCTGTCTATAACTGTCTCCATCTCCGGATCCGTCACCATCTCCCGGTTTCCGCAGGATGTAAAACCTAACAGTGCTCCTGCAAATACTGCTGCAAAAAATATTTTTTTCATACTCCTCGCCTCCTGATGCCAGTATATCTGCCGATTGCATCATATCTGCATCATTTTTATAATTTTTCTCGATTTCACTTTTTAAATATGATAGACAATTCCCATATTTTGAGCTATAGTAAAGCCAAATCTGGGTATGATTAAAAATAACGATACACATACTATAAAAATCAACCCGAGGAGGACTGTTATGAAAATATTATTTTATGATACCAAAAGCTATGATAAAGAATCTTTCGAGGCAACTCTGAAAAAATATCCCGGCATCCAGATTGATTACATCCGGTCGGATCTGGATCCCCGTACTGCTGCTCTGGCCGACGGCTTCGATGCCGTCTGTGCTTTCGTCAGCTCCAATGTGAGCGAAGCCACATTAAAAATTCTCCACGAAAAAGGTGTCCGTCTGGTCCTGCTGCGTTGCGCAGGATACAACAACGTGGATCTGGAAAAGGCAGCTGCATATGACATATGTGTCATGCGTGTCCCCGGTTATTCTCCGGAAGCTGTCGCAGAGCATGCCATGGCTCTGGCTCTGGCCTGCAACCGCCGCTTATACAAAGCCTATAACAAGGTCCGGGAAAATGATTTCAGCCTCGCCGGACTCATGGGCTTCAATTTCTATGGTAAGATTGCCGGAATCATCGGAACCGGCCGGATCGGTGCAGCTATGTGCCGGATCTGTAACGGTTTCGGCATGAAAGTCATCGCCTACGATGTCTACGAGAACCCGGATCTGAAAGACTTCGTCACCTATGTGACCTTAGACGAATTACTGGCGCAAAGTGATCTGATCTCCCTTCACTGCCCGCTGATGGATTCCACCTACCACCTGATCCAGCTTGACACCATCAAGAAAATGAAGGATGGCGTCATTCTGGTAAACACTTCCCGGGGTGCTCTGGTCAAGACCGAGGATCTTATCGAGGGCATCCGCCTGCACAAGTTCGCCGGGGTCGGTCTGGATGTCTATGAAGAAGAGACGAAAAACGTCTTCGAGGATCGTTCCGATGAGATTCTGGAGCATTCTACCACCGCAAGGCTTTTGTCCTTCCCCAATGTCATGATAACATCCCATCAGGGATTTTTCACAAAAGAAGCACTGGAAGCCATTGCAGAGACTACCTTGCAGAATGCTCTGGATTTCGAAAGTGGAAAGAAGAACCCCAATCAAGTGCAATAAAATATTTCCAATCGAGTAGGCTGACTCATCGTATACACAAAAAACGGATGGCCCTCCCAAGCCATCCGTTTTCTCGTTTTTCAGTTTCCCGTCTTGTCCTTTTTCTCTATCTCTTACAGTTTTTACGATCAGTCCAGATTCAGTTTCTGACCAACTCTGATCACATTCTGGTTTGTAATCTGTACATTTCTGCGAAGCAATTGTGCCAGAGTCATGTGATTTCTCCTAGCGATCCTGGAAAGCGTATCACCACTCTTTACCGTATAACCGCCCTCTGTATACCAGATGCTCTCGGAAGGTCTGCGGTCAGTAACAGTTACCAGATAATTGCCGCCGCGCTTCAATGCGAACATGGATTGTCCGGTGAAAGTTACGGTAAAGGATCCGCAATACTCCAGGCGTCCCTTCTCTGTATTATAGCGATACAGGTTTGCACTCTTGCCGGAATTGTCCTTGCCTACATTTACATGAATGTTGACATTCACTCCGAAGCTGCCGGTATCTCGGATACCCAGCTGTCTGTTCACGGTTCCGGACTTTGCGGATACCACATTTGCCGGGATTGTGTTGCTCGTCTGGTCTACTGTCAGATCAATATTCTGAATCTTTGACAGATCTTTATTCTTCAGATCCTGTCCACTGATGCTCAGTGCCACACCGTTTCCGCTGTGGAATGCCACCGTCAGCTTCGTACCTTTAATGGTATTCAGTATATTCTGAGGCACCTTGACTTCACCGCTGCATACAAAGTTCATGTTGACACTTGCAATAGCAGGATTTTTCATCATCTCTGCCACCTTATCCTGTACAGAGTTGCTTACATCCGTCCAGTCTACTGCAGGTGCTGCAGAGGAACCGCTGTTGTCATCATCATCGTCATCATCGTTGTTCACCTCATCTGCCGCTACCGTAAATACAGCAGAAGGGGTTCCGGTCATTCTGGCTCCAACACCTGCTGGTACTGCGGAAGTCACTGCCAGGAAACCGTTCATATTGATGGTACCGTCCGTATTTCTGCGAATGCCTCCGTGGATTGCACTGTTCATATCCATGTTCTGGAACCATTCTGCTGTAGTTGCTATTCCTTCACTGTTGGTAGAGTTTTCGCCTCTCCAATAATAGTTCATTGCATTTTCGTAGGCACTGGTCTCCTGAGTTCCTTTCGGTTTGAACTGTTCTGCAACCGTCTGCCCTGCTGCATTGCTGCTATCCTTAAAGGACAGGATTCCTTTTGCTATAAATGCAGTATTCTTTGCGTCATTTGTATAGAATGCCACGTTAAAGGACTCATTGTTATAACTGGTAGAAGAATATGCCTCAATATCCGGACAGCTGTTGGAATCAATACCCTTTGCCTTATTGCCGAATGATACACTGTTGCGCAAAATATGATGTCCGCTGATGCTGGAACCACCCATCTTGAAGCCGTTACCGTTACCGGCATCTACTTCCTGTCCGTTCTCATCCAGTACATAACCGTTCTTGAATGCCACGCAGTTCTGAATGACCACCTGACCGATAGCTCCTGTCTCTACCTTTGCGAACAGATCCCATCCGTCATCGGCATTGTAAGCTGCGATACATCCGTCAAATACGTTGCCGTCTGCTACCGTCAGTTTTGCCGCAAATCCATCCGCATCCTCATATCCCGCATCTGCATTCAGATAAGAAGTACAGTTCAGGATCAGGTTGTGGGACGGCCAGTCTTCCCAGTTATCTGTGCTCTTATATCTGCTGATCTGAAGACCGGTATTACCATTTTTGTAGGTCACTACGTTGTCCACAGTGTTGTAGCTTCCGGATACCTGAATACCCTTCTGCGCATTTGCGGATCTCGTAACATCAAATCCCTGGAAATACCAATAATCGCCTGCCAGGATCATACCTGCACATCTTCCCTGGAAATCCAGTACCGGGCGTGTGGCAGCTTCCGGATCTGCGATCATGTAAATCTTCGCATCTGCGGTTCCGTTAACGCCTCTTTCTACAATGACTGTCTTGTCCAGTGCATAAGTTCCGCCCTTTAACAGGATCGTCCGTCCGGGAGCAGCACTCTTCACTGCGGTATAAATATCTACAGGATCATCCTTGGCACCGCTTCCATAGCTTCTGCCGTCGGGACTTACATAAATATAACTTCTGTCTTTTACATTATAGGTTACATTGAAATCAAATTTCACAGTATCATAACTGCTTAAAAGAGAATACTTTGCAGGCTTGTAATCTGCATCCGGTGTGAACTCCACTGCAAAAGTATTGCTGCCCTGCTCCAGAACCGTATTGACACGGAACTTGGTCTTGGCATCCACATGCTGTCCGGATACCACTGCCTCTCCCTTGCTGTTCGTAATACTCAGAACGCCATCGGCATTGCCGTAGTATACCATCTCATAGTTTGCATTGTTGGCAACCTTGGCAGACTCAATGCTGAAGTTCGGGGTTACATAAGTAATCGGTCTTGCTTCTGCAGGTGCATCGTTTTCCGGAGCCACTGTGGTCAGGCTCATATTGCTGAAGCTTACCTTAGCACTTCTGGAAGCATAGAAACCTACATAAATATTGTTTTCATCCAGTCTGGTCAGTTCATCACCGTTGTCACCGTGGTAATATTTGTTGGTCACGGTCTCTCCGGTAGCTGCATTGGTATAACTTAAGAAATATCCGGTATTGTTTCTCTGGATCGTCATATGGAAGGTTGTCTGTGGATTGACATCTGTGATATCCTTTAATGCTGCCTCATATCCGCCTACCATATTATAAGTTCCGGCACCCTGCCCACTTGCTACGGCACTGGTCTCAAGTGTTCTCATGGCCGTCTGGAAATCATCTACTACAGTGTCTGCCGCAAGATTCTCCGGTGTTACACCGATCTTCTCCTGAGATCCGACACCCAGCTTCATGGTGTACTTATCTCCGGCATCAGATACCTGACCGGCCTCTGCATCCCAGAAATATTCCACCTTGGTCGCACTTACCATATAAGAGTTGTTCCAGAAAGAATTACCGGAACCGTTCTCTCCCACACGGTCTGCTACCATCAGGCCGAAGCCTTCCTGACCATTGGTAAACTTCCAACTATCTACGGTTACATCTGCGGACAGCGTAAAGTTCTCTGTCTCGGGATCAATGGTGGTATAGTAGAATGCCACACCATCGGTGGAGTTCGGTACCAGCTTACCCTTGCTGTTCATACTCCATACTTTCAGATCCTGGGTATCATAACTTCCGCTGAAACCATTGTTCTTGCCGCCTTCTGACATCGTATCTACGCTGGAACCGAATGCGGAATAATTCCAGGTCTTTACTGCATCTTCTGTTATCGTTAATTTCACCTCTGCCGGTTTGGAAATATCATTTCCTCTGACTGCCGCAACTCCGAAAGTATATTCCTGTCCTACGGTCAGTCCTGAAATTTTCTGTAATAACTTTGTCACACCCTCTGCATATACCTTGCCATCCACATATACTGTGTAGTTCTCCGCTTCCGGAACAGCCTGCCAGGTCAGCTTCACGTTGCCATGGCCTTTGTTCTCGGCGTTTAAGCCTGCGGGAGTTGCCATAGGAAGGACAAAGTTAACGCTGGTTGTCGTATTACTTACCTTAGAAGCTTCGCCGGTACGGATCAACTCTGCTTTAAAGCTGTAAGTACCGGATGCTGCCGGTGTGAATTCTGCTACTCCGGATTCTCCTTCGGCAGTTATAGACTGTTTATTTACCGCCTTACCATTTGCATCGTACATAGTCACATCCAAGGTCTCTGCATAAATTCCACCTACCTGTGCAGTGTAAGGAACAGAAATTGTTCCTCCCTTTACAGAAGGAGTTCCAAGTACGGGAGTCTCGATTTTGTTCCAATCCAGAGACGTTCTGTAATCTACGGTAATTCCATACATCTTGATTTTGGATCCGTGTGTATATAAATAATAAGTTTTTCCTGCTTCTACCGGAAGAATCAGAACCTTTCCACCAGTTTGTGTATTTGTTGTATTATCAAATTTCAATACTTCCTTGGGACCGTTTGCAGTCTCTTCCAGGAAATAGTAAACTTTGCTTACAAGGGATACTGTAACCTTCAGCTTACCCGCCTTTTCTGTAACCAGTTTCACCGCAGCACCGGTAGTAGGGATTGCTCCATTATTTGGTGAAGGATTCTCTTTCGGGGTCTGTACGGTTCCCTCATATAAAACACCACATGCCTCTAACGTATTCGATGTATAAGGCATATCTGCCAGAACAGAAATACCGCCTTCATAAGTCTGTCCTTTTAACAGTCCACCGCTCAGATCCAGTTCATGCAAATCTGCATCTTTTGCACTTATAACCACATTTGCATTTGTAGTTTCTCTTGACGCTTTGTATATTGTACTGTTATTGATCTTAATAATTGCGTTGTTTACTGCGCAGCTTACTTTATATACCTCTCCAATCGTCAGAGATACTGCTTCTCCACTCTTAAAGCTATGTACGTCGGCAGTATCTTTCATATTGGTCAATGTCACCGCTCCATCACCCAGCAGACCATCTGCATCTTTCACAGTGATCGTTGTCGCTACCTGTGTGGATTCTATAGAAATGATCAGCTCTGTAGTTTCTTCTGTAACAGTAACCGTTTTTTCACCATTTACTTTCGCATCAGCTAATGCCATACTCGTAGAAATCTCGTAGGTTGCACCTACCTTAAGGGGTACTGTTCCATTAGGTGTCAGCTGAACAGTATCACCAGCATCTGCTGTATTGATCAATGTTAAAGTCGCACCATTCTCCAGTTCAGAACCTTCTGCCAGTTTTACCAGTGCTTCTACTTTTGCCTTACCTAAGGTAATGGTAGTGCTAAAAGCTTCCGTACCGGTGGTAATGGTGGTCTTACCGTCTTCTGCAACAGCGCGGACATTCTCGTTCGGAGCAACGATGTTGTACTTAGTTCCGGCACTCAAGGTAATATCCTCATTTTCAACTCCTACAGCTAACTCTACTGTATCTTTGTTCTCTGCTGCGGTCAGGCTAACCTTTTGGCCTTCCTGCACCAATCCGTTCGTGTTATCTACAACTGCAATGTTACCAGAAACGGTTGCACCTGCGGGAACATCCTGCGATGTCTCTGTTACCTTAATACTTATGATTCGAACGCTTCTCTCCGTAAATCCTTCTGCACTAATGATTGAGTAAGTACCTGTAGCAAGGTTCGAGTAAGTTACTGTTTCACCAGTTGTTCCTGTAGCTTCCTTCACAGAATCTGCTATCTGTGTTCCATCTTTTTTTAATGCCAGTTTCGAGGTTTTTCCACCACCAGTACTACTAAATTTCACTTCCAAGGTTGCCGTTCCACTAACCGTAAAATTTATGGCAGATTTTCCTTCCTTATTTGACAGTTCAACAGCTTTTACTTTTGTTGCTTCACTGTTTAATCTACACATTGCACTTCCAACAAGTGCATAATAGCTGTCTGCCATCATATCATTTGTAAATGGATCCGTATCTTTTTTTCCTTCTACAGGTAGCTTTGTAAAGTTCACCTCATGGACCGTCTCCGCAGCCTTCACACTGGCAATACCGCCCAGCAGATCCACCGGCATGACACCCAGCAACATAGCCACGGTCAACATAAATGCCAGAAATCTTTTTCTCTTACATCGACTCATACAATCCTCCCATTTTTTTACGGTAGCGCTCTAATCTCCGTAATTTTTTGCACTGTTTTCTGTTCTTGCGCTTTGTTGTAAACGATTACATTTGTAAGCTCTTACAACACTATGTACTGTATATTAGCACTATCACTTCACATTAGTAAACTGTTTTTGTGTATTTTGAATATTTTTGTAAGTTATTCCTATATTTTTTGAGCAAATTTTAGCTATTATTTTTGCGCAACATTTATTTTTTATAAAATATGCACATTTTCTCATGAAATGTCTATTTAGGAATAGTAAGTGTTTACATTTCCCTTCTGCATTCATTTCCCATAGCCGCAATATCTCTTGCCAAAAGTTATATAAACTTATATAATAATTACAAAGTTATATACACTTATATAAAGTTATATAAGATTTTAAAAGTTATATAAACTTATATAAGAAAAGGAGGTTTTCATTATGAGTGCCAATCCGTTTACGTTATCTTTTGGAAAAAAACCATTGCAATATATCTCCCGTCTCACGGAAACAAACCAAATTCTGGAAAGCTTTTGTGCCGAGATTCCATCCAATCAGATCTACATGATCACCGGTGTCCGTGGCTCTGGCAAGACTGTAATGATGACAAATATTGCTTCGGAATTACGAAAAAGAGAAGACTGGATCGTTGTGGAACTGAATCCTACCAGAGATTTACTGCAAAGTCTTGCTGCAAAAATCTACAGCATTCCCGAATTACACACGCTGTTCATTAATGCAAAACTTGACTTTTCTGCTTTTGGTCTGGGAGTATCCATTGAAAACGCTGCTCCGGTCACGGATATCGAAAACGCTCTGGAACTCATGTTGAAATATATCCAGAAAAGTGAAAAAAGGTTGCTGATCAGCGTTGATGAAGTGACGAATTCCGAATATATCCGAATCTTTGCAAGCTCCTTTCAGATTTTTTTACGAAACGACTATCCCATCTTTTTACTGATGACGGGATTATATGAAAATATTTATAATCTTCAAAATGATAAAGTACTGACCTTTTTATACCGTGCACCCAAATTAATCCTGGAGCCACTCAATTATACCGCTATCCGCAAACAATATATGGATATCTTTTCTCTGGATATAGATGCTGCCGGAGAACTGGCTTCACTGACCAAAGGCTATCCTTTTGCCTTTCAGGTACTTGGTTATCTCTACTGGGAAAATCGCGATAAAAAGACTTTGGAACAGATTTTGCCGGAATATGACCAATATCTGGATGAATATGTATACAGTAAAATATGGTCGGAATTATCCGATCTGGATAAAAAAATCGTAACTGAAATGTCTCTCAGCGGAGAGACTCAGGTAAAAGCTCTCCGTGAGCGATTAGATATGAAATCTGAACTTTTCTCTGTCTATCGTGAGCGTTTAAAGAGAAAAGGTGTCATTATTTCCAAAGAATACGGGAAAGTCACACTGGCCTTACCTCGCTTTGATGAGTTTGTAAAAATACAACAGCTTATGTAGCTGCGAGGCACAGCGTCTATTCCACGCCCCGCAGGATAACTTTCCCCACATATTTCCGGGCCAGTTCCTCCATCTGTTCCAGTTCCTCTCTGGAAAATGCGCCGAACGGATCTACACCGCCCGGTTTCACATCGTCACATTCCGCTGTCTGTATCATCCGGTACAGGCAGTTTTCATTCTCTTCGTAATTCTGAAGATAATACGCAGGGCATCCAGCGATCCATTTACCGATTTTCTCAAATTCCACCACGGTATGAATTCCCTTTACCACGGTAGTTCGGAATTCATAGGGGATACCGCTGCTTTTCAGGATGCCGATACTCTCCTCGATGCGGGAGATATCCATATGCGGCAGTCCCGCCGCCCGGGCATAATTATCTCTGGACGCCTTGATATCCATCGCCACATAATCAATCAGATGCTCCTGCATCAGATCCCACAATACTCCCGGCATATAGCCATTGGTATCCAGCTTGATCGGATATCCGAGTTCCTTGATCTTGCGTAAAAAATCCTTCAGATCCTTTTGCAGAGTCGGCTCTCCGCCGGTGACGCAGACCCCCTGGAGAATCCCCTGCCTTTTTTTCAGGTAAGAGAGTACTTCTTCCTCCGGAATGAGCGGCTGGCAGCCGGGATCCAGCACCAGTTCCCCGTTGTGACAAAACGGACAGCGAAAATTGCAGCCCCCTGTAAAAACAGTGGCTGCAATATGTTCCGGATAGTCTAATAAAGTTGTCTTGTTAAAACCATGTATCTGCATAGTTTAAGTCCTCGGCATAGTGGAATCCCGCACCACCAGTTCTCCGTCGAACACACAGTGCTGGTGCTTCGCCTTTTTCCCGATGATGTCGAACAGGATCCGGGCCGTCTCTCGCGCCATGCTGTCCACCGGCTGCTTTAAAGTCGTCAAGGACGGGATAACATATTTCCCGATTTCCACACCATCAAAGCCTGTCAGGGAAATATCTTCCGGTACCTTATATCCGGCATCAGACAATGCTTTTCCTGCACCGATTGCCAGCATATCGGAGATTGCGAAGATCGCCGTGCACGGAATCTGCTTCTCCAGGAATTCCTTCGTCACCATATAGCCATTCTCCAGGGAGTAATCTTCCAAATCACTCCTCATAGGCAGGATCAGTTCTTCTCTTACTTCTATTCCGTTATCCTTCAACGCCTTTTTATAGCCCTCCAGACGCAGCTTACCGATGGAAGCATCCGTTTTGCGGGCACAGAGGATTGCAATATCCTTATGTCCGTTCTTGCACAGATAGTCCACCATCTTGTAGCTTTCCTTGGTATCATCCACCGCTACGGAGGAATAGGTGTTGCGGCTGAAGCCCTTGGGTAGCATTCCCGTGGTACTTAAGATAAACGGCACATGAAGCTGTGCCAGCTTTTCCTCACTGTGCACCAGATAACCGCCGAGGAAGATAATGCCGCGAAGTCTTTTTTCCTTGACCAGCTTCAGTGCCACTTCCACTTCGTCCTCGTCATAGTCTACATGCTGCAATACCATGGCGTAAGATTTTTCCTTGATCTCTTCTTCCAATACCTTGATCATCTGGCTGAAGAAAGAGTTGTTAATACCTTTGACCAGTACTGCAATTGCCTTGGCATCCTGACGTTTCAGGTTTCTGGCACTGTTGTTGGGTACGTAGTTATTCTCTTTGATCACCCGCATGATCATTTCCTTGGTCTCAGGATTGATGTCCGGGTGGTTATTTATGGCACGGGATACCGTGCTGACACCGACACCGCAGATTCTTGCGATGTCTTTGATCGTGATTTCCTCCATGGAGCGCAAACCTTTCCAAGCCTACAGACCTATCTGCCGTACAGCTTCGTCATACTGCGGATCCGTCCTGCAAGCTCCTTTGTAAAATCTCCGTTCCCCATTCTCCACTTCCAGTTGATGCCCAGTGTGGAAGGAATGTTGATGCGGGCCTCCGATCCCAGTCCAAGATAATCCTGCATGGGAATGATCGCCAGATCCGCTACGCTGGACATTGCGGCACGCACAAATTCCCAGGGAAGCTGCTCTCTGGGAATCGGCTCTCCGTCCGCATTTTTCAGACGCAGATAGTCGTCACAGAGCTTTTTGTCAGCTCCCTTCAAGGTGTCATACCACCCCATCACAGTATCATTATCATGAGTTCCCGTATATACCACGCAATTATGTGTATAATTATGCGGCAGATAATCACTTTCCTCACGGGAATCAAATGCAAACTGCAAAATTTTCATACCTGGATAACCGGATTTCTTCACTAATTCTATCACAGATGGTGTTAAAAAGCCAAGATCTTCTGCAATAACTTCTTTTTCTCCCAATTTTTCCTTCATGGAACGGAAAATATCATATCCCGGGCCATGTTCCCAGTGGCCGTGCTCCGCAGTGGGTTCCCCATAGGGAATCGCATAATAAGCATCGAATCCACGAAAATGATCGATACGTACCACATCATAGCGTTCAAAGCAGGCTGCCAGCCGCTGCATCCACCAGGCATAACCGGTCTCCTTGTGATGTTCCCAGTTATACAGAGGATTGCCCCACAGCTGTCCGGTGACGGAAAACGCATCGGGAGGGCATCCCGCCACTGCTACCGGCTCACAATTCTCATCGAACTGGAACAGCTCCGGATTCGCCCAGGCATCTGAGCTGTCAAATGCCACATAAATGGGAATATCCCCAATAATCTTGATGCCGTTATCGTTGGCATAGGTCTTTAGTTTCTCCCACTGTACCTGGAACAGATACTGCTGGAACTGGTAAAACATAATCTCTTTCGCATATTTTCTGCGATATTTGTCCATGGCAGCCGGGGTTCTTAGCTTGATATCCTCTTCCCAGGCTGCCCAGCAGATGCCGCGGAAACCATCCTTGATGGCCATATAAAGTGCATAATCCTCCAGCCAGTATGCATTCTTCTGTACAAACTCCTGAAATCTCGCATCTTCTTCAATATGACTGTTATCAAACGCTTCCTTCAACAGGCGGAAACGGCTCTTATAGATTTTGCCGTAATCCACGGAATGGATATCCGTGCCGAAGTCATAGGTATTGCACTGCTCTGTGGTCACATAGCCTCTCGCCACCAGATCCTCGGGATCAATAAAGTAGGGATTACCCGCAAAAGTGGAAAAAGACTGGTACGGAGAATCTCCATAGCTGGTGGGTCCTAATGGCAGAATCTGCCAGTAGGCCTGACCGGCTTCTTTTAATCTGTCAATAAATTTATATGCTTCCTTGGAAAAGCAGCCGATTCCGTAGCGGGACGGCAGGCTGCTCACCGGCAGTAATATTCCGCTTTTTCTCATATTAATAACCCTATCTTTCTATTTTTTAGCCCTTAACTGCACCGGCTACCACGCCCTCGATAATGTACTTCTGACAGGTCAGATAGAAGACGATAATAGGAATCACGGACAGTACCAGCAGTGCCATCATGGCACCCAGATCCTTTGCACCGTAAGAACCTACCAGGTATTGTACTACAACCGGTATGGTCTTGTAATTAGTACTCAGGCCGATCACCAGATAAGGCAGCAGATAGTCGTTCCAGATCCACATGGCATTTAGGATGGCTACGGTGATGGCAGTCGGCTTTAAGATTGGCATTACGACACCAAAGAAGGTCTGCAAAGGGTTGCAGCCGTCGATCATGGCTGCCTCTTCGATGTCCAGCGGAATCGATTTGATGAATCCACAGAACATGAACACGGACAGGCCGGAACCAAATCCCAGATACAGCAACACCATTCCGGGAGGGTTGTTCAGGTGGGTCATATTAGCCAGCTTAGACATAGTGAACATTACCATCTGGAAAGGCACGATCATGGAAAATACGAACATGTAATACAGCACGTTGGTCACGCCGGTTTTCACTCTGGTCAGATAGTACGCAGTCATGGAAGTGAACAGAATGATCGCTGCCACGGAAAATACAGTGATAAATGCAGACCACCCGAAAGCTGTGAAAAAACCGGTTTTTTCAATACCGTTCACATAGTTGGTCAATCCCACAAAGGTCTCTGCGGTAGGCAGTGCAAACGGATTGTTGCTGATGAACAGTTTTCCCTTAAAGGAGTTGATCAGCACGAAGAAAATAGGTGTTAAAAATGCAACTACCAGCAGACACAGGATACAAAATATGATCACATTGGAAGTTTTTTTCTTAGTCATTATTGTTCTACCTCCTTACGTCTGGTAAGTACCAGCTGTCCCAGGGCTATGACTGCCACAACGATGAAGAACAGTACTGCTTTTGCCTGACCGACACCTTCGTAACCGTTTCTGCCGTAGAAAGTATTGTAAATATCCAGAGCCAGCATTGCGGTCTTTTTGCTGGGAGCACCGGCAGTCAGCGCCAGGTTCTGGTCAAAGAGCTTGAAACTGTTGGATACAGTAAGGAACAAACATATAGTAATAGATGGCATAACCATCGGAATTTTCACTTTGAATAAAGTCTGTAACGAAGTAGCTCCGTCAATCTGTGCTGCTTCGATCAGGTCTGTAGGTACATTCTGCAGTCCTGCTACATAAATGATCATCATATAACCGATCATCTGCCAGTTCATCAGGATAACCAATCCCCAGAAACCATAGGTAGGATTAGCTACCAGTGTGGTCTCATATTTCAACAATACCGCATTGATCATCTGCTGCCAGATATAACCCAGGATGATACCACCGATCAGGTTCGGCATGAAGAATACGGTACGGAACAGGTTGGTTCCTTTGATCTTTCTGGTCAGCGCCAGTGCCAGAACGAACGCAAATACATTAATGGTAATGATAGATACAACAGAAAACTTTAAGGTAAAACCGAATGCGTTGACAAAATCTTTGTCCGCAAAAATTTTGATATAATTTTCCAGGCCTACAAATTGTGCATTTGTAATCGTTTTAAATTTGCAAAAGGACAGATATACGCCCATAACAAACGGTATGATAAATGCAAAGGAAAATGCGATCAATGTAGGCAGTACAAAAATGGGAAAATATCGTTTTAATGTCTTTTGCATAAGCCTTCTCCTATTAATTCCTTTTTACATGATATTCCGGGTTTTACAAACACGGGGGCCGTGGTACCACCACCGCCCCCTGTGTCTGAAGTTATATAAGATGGATAACGATTCAGAATAGTTATAAGCTGAGATCAATTAGTTAGCTGCGGTTGCGGCCTTTTCAGCTGCCCATTCGTCAACTACTTTTGTCTTTACAGCGTCCCAGTCGATGGAACCGGAAGCATACTCCAGAAGAGCTGCACCGAAGTCATCCTTGAACTGCTGGCTGGGGAAGGAAGTGAAGTTCCAGGATACAGATGTCTTGGAGGTATCTGCCATGTAACGAAGAACTTCCTGTGCCAGAGGATCGGTGGGCTTTTCATCATCGCTGAAGGTATCGAAAGGAGCAATGAAGCCAAGGTCATTGGTTACTGCTGCCTTACCGGTTTCAGAAGAGAACAGCCATTCAACGAATGCGATAGATGCTGCCTGATCCTCAGCAGAAGCTTCCTTGTTGATGCAGAAGAAGTTCTCAGTACCGGTGCACAGTCCCTGGTTCTCTTCACCTTCAACTCCTGTATAGATAGGAAGGAACTTAACATCCTCAGCCTTAACGGTGTTACCGTCTACGCCATTGATCTGGCTCCAACCCCAGTTACCGTTCTGTACCATTGCTGCCTGACCCAGAGCGAACTCAGCCATGGAGTCGTCTACAGACTTGCTTCCCAGCAGACCGGGTGCTGTGCAGGAGTTGTTGATGTACAGATCAAAAATGTTCTTGAAGTTATCGGAGTAAGTGAACTCCAGAGTGTCGGTATCGGTGATACCCTTGTCCTTGAACTCGTAGTATACAGGGATGTTAGCCAGATGAGTCTGCCATCTCCAGTCTTCACCGGGAGTCAGGGATGTGGAAGCGAATACGCCTTCAATACCCAGCTCATCTTTCTTAGCCTGCATATCTTCTACAACCTCTTTTAACTTAGCGAAGTTGTTGATCTCATCCATGCTTGTTGCCTTAGCGCCGTCCAGTGCGAAGTACTTCTGCATGATAGCGTCGTTATAAATGATACCGTAACCCTCTACTACGTAAGGGATTCCGTATACGCCACCGTCTTCGCCGGTGATTGCCAGGCTCTTATCCATTAACCAGCTGTACAGGTCTGTATCCTTTAAGTCTGCGCAGTAGTCTTTCCAGTTCTGATAACCGATAGGTCCGTTGATCTGGAACAGGGTAGGTGCTTCCTTGTTAGCGATCTCAGACATCAGTGTCTGCTCGTAGGTACCGCTTGCTGCAGTTACAACCTTTACAGGAACACCGGTCTCCTCGGTATATTCCTTAGCCAGCTTCTGCCATACTTCGTCAACTTCAGGTTTGAAGTTCAGATAGTATACAGAGCCTGCTGCCTCTGCGGTCTTCTCTGCGGTCTTCTCTGCCGCCTCGGTAGTTGCTGCTGCGTCCGTCTTGTTGTCGGTAGCAGGGGTGGTTGCTGTTGCATTGTCAGCATTTCCGCAACCGGTCAGCATGGAAGCTGCCATTACTGCACAAAGTAAAACACTTGCCAGTTTCTTCTTCATAATCTTACCTCTCCTTTTTTGTTGGAACGGGAACCCTTCATAATTCTTGCTATACTCCCGTCAGGTTGTCGGAAACGGTTTCGGTATTGTTCCCGGTAACGTTTCCGTTGCTGTAATTAGAAAATAGCACATTCACGAACTGGTTGCAAGTGCTTTTCTGTAAATCCCTGGAAGTTTGTATATTGTTCTCAAAATACTTCTCGCAGTTTTGTGCATTTTCACAATGGCTTTATAATTCTTCTGCCGCTTATATTCTTTTTTCAAATAATTAACCACTCGAGCGGACTGTCTCCTACTCGATTTTTATACTTTGTACACCATCTCGCTTAAAAGCTCGATGATGTACATTCGCCAGGTACAGATTCTTGTGCAAGCACAAATCTGTACCTGGCTCATCGTATACACAAAAAGAGGTGCCGCCTCATCGTTCTGCAGCACCTCCCCGGTTCTTTTTTCTATTTTATTTTTACAGATACTTTTTCCAGCCTTCCGGCAGATATTTTGCCGTGCTGCGGAGCATATCCCTTACCAGCTCTTCCACCTGTTCTCTGGAAGCTCTTCCTTTCACCTGCGGATCCTCCAGGAATGCTTCCACCACCAGATCAAAATCACACAGAATAGCTGCTTTCAGAATCCGCTCATGGTTTGCCACATGGGGATCCACCAGCTCCTTGATCTGCTCCGGAAGCTCTCCGGCATACAACGGGCGGATGGCATCTCTCTCGAATACCGCATTGGTCTCTACAACCGCACTTTCCGGCAGATTGGCAATCTGATGTCCGGTATTGGGAATATTGACATTGCTGATCTTGCGGGTCAGTCCGCAGAGTGCCTTGATCAGCTGGATACCTTCCTCCCCGGTAGGCTTCAACTCGATCTCTTCCTCACCGGCTGCCAGTCTCGCGCTCTTTGCCAGACGTTCCTGCAGATCCTTCTTTCTCCAGTCTACGGTAGTCAGACCGAATTTCCATCTCTTTACCGTCTCGGGATCTTTCAGATAACTGTCACCCACACCGGGCATGAATTCCACCAGATGCCTGTCGCCTGCTGCTGCGATCAGACCATATTTGCGGAACAGATCAAATTTCACAATATGGGCACACTCGAAAGTAGAGTTCGCCCAGTTTTTATCTGCTTCTTTGTAGCCGTCTTCCTTATGCTCCTCGGTATATTTCCGGTAAATGGGGAACAGATCGATTCCCTTATAGGAAGCATAGTCAAACCAGGTGAAATGGTTGATACCCAGTACATTGACCTGAATATCCTCACGTTTCACATCCTTAAGCCCCATGGTCTCTTCCAGAATACCCTTTAACACTTTCTGGGTACCGAATACTTCATGGCAGCATCCAAAAGCTTTGATCTCCGGAAAAACATAGTACAAAGTCTTCACGCACAGGGACATGGGGTTGGTGTAATTAATGACCCAGGCTTTCGGTGCATATGCCCTGATGGCCTGTGCGATCTCCACATACATGGGAATCGTACGCAGTGCTCTCATGGCACCGCCGGGGCCTGCGGTATCTCCTACAGACTGATAGATTCCCAGTCGTTCCGGCATATGTACATCCACAGCCATCTCATCAAAAGTTCCCGGCAGAATAGAGATCACGATGAAATCCGCACCGGTCAATGCGGACTGTAAGCTGTCAGAAACAGTATAGTTCCATTTGCCCACCACATCCTCTCTTGCAGAAAGTCTGTTGCCGATGATCTCATTGTGTTTTGCCGCCTCCGCATCAATATCATACAGGCGGATGGTTCCGGACAGTTCTTCATCCATGGCCAGATCCGTCATAAATGTCCATGCCCATCCTCTGGAACCACCGCCAATATAGGCGATCTGTAAATCTTTTACCTTTCCGTCTGCATACTCCATTTTTGTATCCTCCTTATGTGTTTCCGGTCCTTGGGATCCTCTGCTCCATCGGCCCGTACTGCCTTCTCTATATTGCACATTATAGCCTATGGCTGTATAATAATCTTGCTATTATTTGCGTATTTTTTGCCATTTTCGTACTATATTGACTTTTGTTTTTATACAAGCCCATAGATTTGTAATATAGCCTGCGCATACTGTTTTTCAGAATGCAGTCTAATATAGCACTAATATAGCATAGGAAAAAGGAGATCACTATTATGTTTGAAACAGGGGATTTTCAGACACCGGCTCCACCGGAATCAGGCGTTGCGGACAATGCTGTTGCTTCGACGCCTCAGGATCACTGGCTCTATAATGAGCTTGTAGACGGATTCCACATCGACCGTGTTGTACGGGACTATAATTATTCCATGGATATCCGTCACATTCACGAAGAATACGAGATTTATTATCTTTTAGAGGGGGAACGGTATTATTTTATCAACCAGCAGACCTATCTGGTCACCCCGGGAACGCTGGTCTTTATTGACAAGGAGCAGATCCACCGCACCGGTATGGCTTCCGCCGGACCACATCACGACCGGATCGTTTTAGGAATCATGGAAGAGCCCTTTTCTACCTTTCTGGCATCTTTCGGAGGATTGCAGCTGCAGAGTTTTTTCACGGAGCAGGGCAGTATTCTGACACTGCCAGAAGAAATGCGCCCCTATATCCAGTCTCTGTTGCAGGACATTGCCTCTGAGCTGATCCACAAAAAGCCCGGCTATCTTCTGGCCGCCATGACGAAGCTGGCAGAATTTTTCATTGCCGTGCTGCGCTTGCAGCCCGAGGGTCCCGTTGTCTCATCCCCGGCCAGACATTCGAACCCGAAGTATCAAAAGGTCGATGAAGTGGCGCACTATATTGTAGGACATTGTACTGAGAGGATCTCTCTGGAGGATCTCGCTGGGCGGTTCTATATCAACAAATTTTACCTGAGCCGTATTTTCAAAGAAGTCACCAGTTTCACCATCAACGATTACCTGAATGTCAACCGCATCAAAAAAGCCCACCGGCTCCTTCTGGAAACAGATGACAGCATCACTTCCATTGCGGAACAGTTGGGCTATGAAAATATTACTTATTTTGAACGGGTTTTTAAAAAATACCGGAATATGGCACCGTTAAAATATCGAAATTATTATCGGTCGGAGACAGAGTGACCTATGAATCTGCAGCTGTCTGAACGTATACTCCTTGTCTGCTTCATGATAAGCCGCTCTACAACAGATCACTCAGTCTTGCGAACTGCTCCAGTGTCAATGCTTCGCCTCTTACGGTAGGAGACAGGCCCATCTGTGCCAGGGCTGCTGCCGCGGATTCCTTGGTGATGCCTGGGAGGCCCGCATTTCCCAGACCGTTCACCAGGGTCTTACGGCGCTGGTTGAAGGAAGCCCGGATCAGGGCGAACATCTTCTTCTCATCCTTCACCTGTACCGGCGGTTCTTCGTAGCGGGTCAGGCGGATGACCGCGCTGCCCACATTCGGTCTCGGGATGAAGCAGTTGGGCGGTACATTCGCCACGATTTCCGGCTTTGCATAATACTGCACCGCCAGAGACAGGGCGCCGTAATCCTTCGTGCCGGGGCCTACCTGCATACGGTCCGCCACTTCCTTCTGCACCATGATAGTGATGCTCTTCAGCGGCACACGGCTCTCGAATAAGCCCATGATGATCGGTGTCGTTATGTAATAGGGCAGGTTTGCCACCACCTTGATGGGGTGTCCTCCGTTTTTCTCTTCCACCAGCCGGTTAATGTCCACTTTCAGGATATCGTCATTGATGACCGTGACGTTATCATAATCCTGTAATGTCTCTTCCAGAATAGGGATCAGTGCCTTGTCGATCTCCACGGCCACCACGCTGCCCGCGCGCTCCGCAAGATACTGGGTCATGGTACCGATGCCCGGCCCGATCTCCAGCACGCAGTCCTCCTTCGTGATCTCCGCAGAAGAAATAATCCGGTCCAGAACCGTCGTGTCTATAAGAAAGTTCTGTCCGAATTTTTTTTGAAAATTGAAATGGTACTTCTGCAGTACCGCAATGGTATTCTGGGGAATGCCCAAATAAGCCATAATAAGCCTCCTTAATAATACTTAAAATCCTCTAAAAAATGAATACAATCATACAACACCAGCACATCCATTCCCTGTTCCGGTTCATACTGCTCCATCAGTTGGAACAGTTTCCCGTTAAAATACCGCAGATCCACCACGTAGATATTCTCATAATGGGCCGTGAGCAGCGGAATCAGGCTGTTGGCATAAGAATCCTTGATGACAAACAGCGTCTTACCGGGATTGTATCCCGTATGAATCTCAATAAATGCATGATTGTCATTCAGGAAAAATCCATACTGGTTCTTGGTATCCAGATAATCCGGTGCATACAGAGAATCAGCCGTGTCCGCAAAATCATACGTCACCGATACTGCTTTTTTCTCCGTCTCCGGGAAATACTGTATGCTATCCTTCGTCCAGTCCACATTGATACGGGACTGCAGGGTTCCTTGAAAATTCTCCGACACCGTCTTCATGCCGTTTACATCATACGGGTAGGGGAAACGTCCCACACTGTCCGCCCAGGCCAGAAAACCGTAATATGCCCCCAGACTGGTCCAATGATGATCCGTGCGATAATAGATGGGCTCCCGTGCATGCTCCTGCAAAGCGTGATACACATCTATATAATGCTCTTCTCCAATAGAATTCCTTACCTTCGTAAGCAGCCGCTCTTCGTCATAATAAGGTGCAAATGCCGGCAGCTTATCCGTGAGAATGTTGTCCGCCGTCGGTACCAGCATCACCTTGGCATCCCAGTGGTTCACCAGTTTTGTCAACGATGCCACACGGGAGTTCTCCATCTGTTCCGTGTATTCCCCGGGATCGTTCACTCCGATCAGATACCGGTCTGCTCCCAGATAGACCCCGTTGATCTCTTTTTTCCGGAAACAGATATCTGCCCGGGTCTTAAGTCCTACCCATTTATCCCGTCCTACGAACTGGTCGGACATGTATTTCTCATACGCATCCCCGTATTCTCCCGTAAAAAGACTCTCCCAGGAAAAGGCAGGGCGGGAAGCCAGCACCCGGTTCTCCGCTTCCGAATATACTCTGTCACTGTTCCACAGATCTGCCACTCCCAGAACCAGAAGTACCGCACAGACCAGTCCGATGGTCAACAGCGAATTTCTTTTATCATCCATATGCGGTTCCTCCTTCCCGGTCAGAATCGAAAATACAAAAAGGGATTATACGACGCATCCACAATATACGCCACCGACAGAAGCAGCAGTACTGCCGGAATCACCTTTTCTCCCAACCGGTACAGTGCCATGGCGGGGCCTGTCTTACTGCTTTTCAAAGCATGCACCAGTCTGCTGCCTAGCGGAAGACATGCCACCAATGCGATGACCAGAAGCACCAGATACTCATTGCTCAAAAACATGGCCAGTGAATTCACGGGCCCTACCCCGTTCATTCCAAACATAGCCTGCAGATAAGCCAGAATCTCACCGGGACTTTCCAGTGCAAAAAACACCCAGCTGATCAATACCACCGCCAGCGTATAAACCCTGCCGAACACTTTGGGCACACTCTCCAGAACTTCTCCCAGAAACAGTTTTTCCAGAATCAGGAAAAGCGCAAACCACAGCCCCCAGAACAGGAAGTTCCATCCCGCACCGTGCCAGATACCGGTCAGCATCCATACCACCAGAATATTAAACAGCTGTCTCGGCAAGCCCTTGCGATTGCCACCCAGCGGAATATACACATACTCCTTGAACCAGGTACTTAGGGAAATATGCCATCTGTGCCAGAAATCTTTGACCGAAGTGGCAACGTATGGATAATTGAAGTTCTCCGGGAAATGGAAGCCTAAGACTGCCCCCAGTCCGATCGCCATGTCGGAATAGCCTGAAAAATCAAAGTAGATCTGCAATGCAAAGGCGGCAATTCCCAGCCATGCCATCAGAATACTCATCTGCTCATTTCCCAGTTCCGTTACCTGTTTCCACAAAAGTCCCAGGTTATTGGCCAGCAGTACCTTTTTGGCCAGTCCTGTCACGAATCGTTTTACCCCGTAACTGATGGCATCCAGATCGGTCCGCCTGTCCTGCAGATACCGCTCCACCTGATGATACTTTAAGATGGGCCCGGCGATCAGCTGTGGGAACATGGTCACGTAGACACCGAACTGCAGAATATTGCGCTGCGCTTTTGTATCGCCCCGGTACACATCGATCACATAAGACATGGTCTGGAACGTATAAAAGGAAATTCCGATGGGCAGCGGAAGCTTTAACAGCGGAATTGATGTTCCAAATACTGTATTCACCGTCTGTAGCAGGAAATCAGCATATTTAAAAAATCCTAGGATAAAAAGATTGATGCCAATGGAACATAGCAAAAAGATCCTGGAGCGATCCTTCCCTCTGTATTCTTCGATCAGCCTTCCCCACACATAATCGGATATGGTAGAAAAAAGCATGAGGAAAATATAGACGGGCTCTCCCCAGGCATAAAAGACCAGGCTCCCCAGGAAGAGAACCAGATTCTTCATCTTCCGGGGAACCAGGAAATAGCAGATCATAAAAATCGGCAAAAACCGAAAAAGAAACAATACACTGCTGAATACCATTCACTCTACTCCGTATTTACTCCAGAGTCTGTCTGATAGCCTCCAGGGCAAGTTCATTCTGCTCCTGACAGTAAGTGATCACGGCCTCATCGCCCTGTTCTTCCACAGAGGAAGTGTCCGCACCCAACTGTACAAAGCATACATAATCGCCTATCCGTTCCACTCGGGATGCCTGAATCTTGCCCAGATTCATGGGATACTGCATCGTGTCATTCACCAGACTGTCACGGTAGGCGTTCAATGCACTTTCTACCTCTTCTACCTTACCATCTTTTGCATGAATAATCAATAAAGTATCTACATTGACGCTGATCATGGGTGCCTCTCCCAGGTAGGCATCATAGAGCTCCGCACTGACACCGTAGGTCTCGTTCAGCATTTCCCCGGGTATCTCGGAATCCGGCCAGTAATTGTCTCCCAGTGCATCCGTAACTGCCTTTTTTGCACTCTGTAACGCTTTCGCAGCGTCCTTCGGATTCTGTGCAGCGGTTGTACTACCGGCCTCGCCGGTCTCCTGTCCCGCTGCGGTGCTCTCCATGGTGGACTGCTGGTTGTCTGATGCAGCACCGTTATTATCCTTGCCTCCGCAGGCGGTCATAGAAAGTGCCAGAGCACTCATAAGTAACATACATGCTAATTTCTTTTTCATAAAATCTCTCCTTGTTTTGCAGGGATATTTCCCATGTTCAGTTGCAGTATCCCCTTTTTGGGGATCCCTATTCTATCAGACGACAATCCGGTAGAAAAAGTTTCATTAAATTTTCAACAGCCAGAACAGGGTTGATTGCATTAGTAACTTCTACTGCCACGCTTCAGAAAAAGAATTGCACGACTAACTTCTGCTTTGCCCTGTTTCTTGCCATTTTCAGGTTGTTTTTCATCCCTTTCTGACCTATAATAATTAAAAATGAATGGATTTTAGGGTACACTAAAGGAAGCCTCCAAAAGTCTTTTGCACGAGTAACTTCTGGTTGCCATCAACTGTTTATTCTTTTCTGTATCCTCCTGCCTGTTTTATTTATTTCAATAGTTCAGGCTTCAGACAGATTTCATCGGGTGGGATGATCTCCAGTCCAAGCTTTTCCATTGCATTTTTGTCAAATGACTTCAGGGCCTTCTTCATGGGTGTCGAACCATGAAGTTTAGGCCTTGTTGTATTATTGATGTGATTTACCATACGTAACACCTGCTCCTGGTTCAATCCATCAAACGAACTTCCCTTTGGCAGTACATATCTTATGTACTCATGATTCTTTTCCAGTTCTCCCTTTTGCTCAGAATGTCTCGATTCACAATAAAACACTCTGGTACGCTTCTTTCCGTCATGTCCTTTTTCAAACAACTCCGGATCTGCAAACTCACATCCATTATCTGTCAGTATTACAGGAAACAGTTCCCGAAACATTTCACTTCCCAACGTCTCTTCCAACCAGTCAAAAGTAGCTACGGTATTCTTCATTTCTTTGGTTTCAATCAGAAATGCCAGCATCAGATTGTTTTCCGGCCATAACAGCGTATGAAGTAATTTCCCGCCTTTATTTCCTTCCACTGTGTCCATCTGTACCACTCGTATGCCTTCGTTTTTCGCAATAAAATCAAGATAGTCTGAATAATGATGTCCTTCTTTTTTACGATAGCTGATTTTGGGAGTTGGAACGCTTCTCACTCTTTTTCGATATCTTACCGTTCTCCGCATATCCAGATTTCTTGCGGTCAGATAGCCGGCACTGATATACTTATAAAGCGTTCGTTCCCCACAGGGAATCTCTTCTGCATGATGCGCCAGGATATGTGCCAGGGGCTGTCCTTTCCTGATCAGCGGGCTCACAAGACTGTCCAATGCTGCCAGTTCATCTCTGGTCATGTCTATTCCCTGTCTGGATTTCCTAAGCGTTTCACAGTACTCCTTATGGGCATAATCAGCGTTATACAGGTACTTATCAAACAGACAGCTGATGGACTTGGGGCAGTTATTGCACACATAAGGCGCCTTGTGTTCTATTGGGCATGGTGCATCCACAAAGTCAGGACACAGCTTATTGCAGCTGATACACTCCCGGCATGGAATTCTGCACTTATGTCCCTTCTTCTTTTTACACACATCCCAACGCCTGCAGCTGTTTCGGTATTTACACCGGTTTGGACTTGCATGAAGTATGCCATCCCTGTTTCGCAACTTATGATAACGATGCCTGCGTATTTCCTTGGAAACCGTATCAGGTGAACAGCCTATAATGTATGCAATCTCTTTAAAGGTACGATGTTCTTTCAGTCCCTTCTGAATTTCATGCCTGTCATCCCAAGTTAAATGTGTCCCCTTTTTCCTTTCTTCTTTCGGCATAGGACCTCCTTCTGCAGGAGGATACCTATTCAGTATACCATTGCATGACTAACTTATGGTTTCTATACCCAAATCAGATTTTTAAAATTCATTCAACGACAGCCAGAACAGAAACGGCATTGTAGCTACGGACAGCACAGTGGTCAGCGCCACGCCCTTAGAGGTCAGCCGGTAATCACCGTCATATTGCTGCGCCAGCATGACTGTCATGCTGCCGACAGGTGTGGCCGTCATGACCAGACAGACACCCAGAAACATGGGGTCTGTAATGAAAAAACGCAGTCCCCACAGAAGCAGTGCCGGCATAAGCAGCAGCTTCACAACAGAAAAGAGCAGCAGCCGCACATCCGTAAACAGATCCTTTAACCGGATCTGTGCCAGCGAATCACCGATTACCAGCATACTTAATGGTCCGGTGACAGCTCCGATCCGGGTGGCAGTATCTTTGAAGACCATCGGAACCGGAAGATTACTGATATACAGGGTCACTGCAATGAGGCAGGAGATCACCCCCACATTCATCAGCTGCTTCCAGTTCAGCTTTTCCCGCTGTCCGGAGGTCTTCATCCTGTTAATGCCATAGGTATAGATCAGCACACTGTAAAGCAGATTAAAAATTGCAGCATGGATCACTGCTTCACCGCCGTACATGGCATCCAGCAGAGGATAGCCCATAAAGCCAATATTGGCGAAGATCGTCATGACCTGATAAGAACCATAATCTTCTCTGTCTGCCCGAAGCAGTCTCGGAATCAGCTCTGCAATCACAAACATGATAGCAAAAAAGATCAGCGCCACAGCCAGCGTAACCAACAATGCCGCCTTATTTTCCAATGTTTCAGGATTCATGCCGGAGGCAATGATCAGCGCCGGATTGCCGATATTAATGACGATACCGGAGATCATCTTGCCGGTATTTTCCCCGAATACTCCGACCTTTCTGCAGATGTACCCGATCAGCATGATCAGGAAAAAAATCACCATTTGTTGAAGTAAAAGCATACGCTGCCTTCTTTCTGTATTTAATCAGGAAATAGTAACTATTCAGAACCCCATTCGCAAAACCGCGTACATCATAGCACATATGTGCTCTTTTTCACAACAAAAAATTATTGTTTTCCACCCTTTTTGCTTTCTTTCTTTACAAAACTACGGACAGTACGCTATACTTGCAAAGGACTATTGATGGAAACGACGCTGCAAAGCAGCAGAATGTGAGGAAATATGAGCATATTAAACGTAGAACACCTGACCCACGGATTTGGAGACCGTGCTATTTTTAACGATGTATCGTTTCGCCTGCTGAAGGGGGAACATATCGGTCTCATCGGTGCCAACGGCGAGGGAAAATCTACCTTTATGAATATTATCACCGGTAAACTGATGCCGGATGAGGGCAAAGTGGAATGGGCGAAGAATGTCCGCGTCGGCTATCTGGACCAGCATACAGTGCTGACCCCCGGTATGACGATCCGTCAGGTACTGGCTTCCGCTTTTGATTTCTTATACGATATGGAAGCACAGATGAATGAAATCTGTGACAAAATGGGAGATGCCACCTCGGAAGAACTGGAACAGTACATGGAAGACCTGGGAACAATCCAGGATCTGCTGACTATGCATGATTTCTATATGATCGATGCCAAAGTGGAGGAAGTGGCAAGAGCTCTGGGACTGATGGATATCGGCCTGGACCGTGATGTGACAGAGTTGTCAGGTGGTCAGCGTACCAAAGTTCTGCTGGGCAAACTTCTGTTGGAAAAGCCCGATATTCTGCTGCTGGATGAGCCGACCAACTATCTGGATGCGGAACATATCGAATGGCTCAAGCGTTATCTGAATGAATATGAGAACGCATTTATCCTGATCAGCCATGACATTCCCTTCCTGAACAGTGTCATCAACCTGATCTATCACATGGACAATCAGGAGCTGACCCGCTATGTGGGCGATTACGACAAGTTCCAGGAAGTCTATGCCATGAAGAAATCCCAGCTGGAGGCCGCATATAATCGTCAGCAGAAGGAGATCGCCGATTTGAGGGATTTCGTAGCAAGAAACAAGGCCCGTGTATCCACCCGAAACATGGCCATGTCCCGCCAGAAGAAGCTGGATAAGATGGATGTCATCGAGCTGGCTGCGGAGAAGCCGAAGCCTGAATTCTCTTTCAAGGAGGGCCGCACCACTGGTCGTATCATTTTTGAGACAAAGGATCTGATCATCGGTTATGACGAGCCGCTGTCCAAGCCCTTGAATCTGTCCATGGAACGTGGCGAGAAGGTAGCGCTGATCGGTGCCAACGGTATCGGTAAGACCACACTGTTGAAGAGCATTCTGGGACTGATCCCGCCTCTGTCCGGCGAAGTGGAGCAGGGGGATTATCTGGAAATCGGTTATTTCGAGCAGGAAATGTCCGGTTCCGGTGACAACAGCTGTATCGAAGAGATCTGGCAGGAATTTCCCGCGTTTACCCAGTATGAGGTGCGTTCCGCCCTGGCCAGATGCGGTCTGACCACAAAGCATATTGAGAGCCGCGTAAAGGTACTCAGCGGTGGTGAGCAGGCAAAGGTAAGACTCTGCAAGCTCATGAACCGTGCCACGAACGTTCTGTTACTGGACGAGCCAACGAACCATCTGGATGTGGATGCCAAAGACGAGCTGAAACGGGCACTGAAAGAATACAAGGGAAGTATTCTCATGGTCTGCCATGAGCCGGAATTCTACGATGGCCTGGCTACCCAGGTCTGGGATCTGTCCCAGTGGACCACAAAGCTGTAAATGGAAAGTTAATGAAACGTCCCCGTAGCCCTTGGCAGGGTATAAGAAACGCGGCACGCTCGCGCTCTGTCGCA
>OKTW01000137.1_pt1 | contig 50554 bp, 44 predicted proteins | sample 1606371 | NCBI WGS metagenome assembly OKTW01 (sample SAMEA3879568, study PRJEB24766) | human gut metagenome | biome: human-associated habitat; feature: feces | place: USA | collected 1985/1987
AGATGCCCGCGCTCGGTCGAAACCTCGGTCGCGGGGATGACGAGAAAATCGTCGAATTCCGGAACCTCGTCCAGCACGCGGTCGTGGTCGCAGATGGCGACACCGTTCAGCCCGCGCTCGCGCGCAAGCGCAACGATCTCGCTCAGGCTCATGCAGCCGTCGAACGACCGCTCGGAATGAATGTGCAGATCGAGCCGCAGCTCCATGATCCTCTCCCCCTTCTCAGCGCTCAAACAGGCTCTTTTTAAGGTATGCGCGCATGACCTTGCCATCGCCCTTGGCGCTCAAGGCCTCTTTCGCCGTGAAGAAATCGCCGAGACCGCGCAGGCCCTCCTTGATGCGGCCCGCCTTCAGATAGCTCAGTGCAGCGACCGTGTCGTTGAGGAAAAAGCGCATTTTTACACCCGTCCGGTAGTCCTTCGCCGTGTAGGTGACTCGCCCGCCCTGCGCGGTCTGCGCGTAGTGCGCGACGATGGGACTCTGCGCCGCCTCCGTCATCGGGAAACTGCCCCACACGCGGGGGTTGACTTCCAAAATACAGTCCCCTTTGAACTCAACCATGGCAAGGCCTGTAAAGTGAAACGACTTGAGCAGTTCGTAAGCCTCGTCGATCATCTTTTCATCATAAAAGCTCTCGCAGCAGGTCGACGGCCCACCTGTGATCGGATACTCGCGCACGCGGCGGTGGCACAGCGCGCCGAGCAGCTCGCTCTCGTGGCCGAGCAGCAAACTCACGCCCGCGCCCGCGCCCGTGATCTTCTGCTGCACGATGGGGCTCGGGTCGTAGCGCTGCATCTTTTCCATGATGGCGTCGAATTCCGCCTCGTTGTTCGCCACGGCGTAGCGGTCGGCAGCCTTGAGACCGAACTTTTCTCCGCAGTGCGGCTTGACGACGACGGGATAGCTCTCCGGCGTGCCGTCGTACTCGCGCGGCACAGGAATGCCAAGCTCCAGCGCGCGCTGATGCACGCTCTCCTTGTCGTTGAGCGCGTCGAGCGTCTCCTTCGGCGCGATGAGGAAGTTCGCCAGCGCGGCAAATTCCTCCCGACGGGCGGCGACGGTGTTGAGCGTCACCGCGCCGACGCAGAAGAGCACCGGATGCTCGTACTCTTTGAGTATGCTCAGCAGTTTTTCGGCGTAATCCGCATCCGCGCACGCGCCGTCGATCCAGCGGAAATCATCGCAGGACTTCGACACCGACACTGCGGGTGCGCTCTTGACGTCCGCCCTTGTCTGCGTCACGACCACGCGGTAGCCCGCGCGGTGCAGCGCACGCACCGCCGCGATGGACGAGCGGTATTTTCCGTCCGTCACAAGCGCTGTTTTCATCTTATCATCACCGCCGTTTTTCTTTTGATCTGCCTGCCATGATACCAAACTCCCCCGCAAATTGCAAGAGCGCACGATCTATCGCCTGTATTTCATAAAATACAGTTTATCATTGAAAAAAGCGATGAAACGCCTTGCTTTTTTCGTCCTCTCATATTATTCTTTTCAAAGTAGAACGACATTCCGGAGGAAACCCGTCTTATGAACGATATCAGCCTCAAGCAGCTTGAAATTTTTGTCGCCGTTGTGGAATACGGCGGCTTCACCCGTGCGGCGGAGGAGCTGTTCTTCAACCAGTCCACCGTGAGCGCGCACATTTCGCTTTTGGAGCAGGCGCTCGGCAAGGAACTGTTTGTGCGCTCCAACCGCCGCCATGTTCGCTTGACGAAGGAGGGCGAACAGGTCTACCCCATTGCAAGGCGCATTCTGAATGACTGCGCCGCGCTGCGCACGCTGTTTTCCGACGCGGACAGCACTCCCGTGGTCGCGCTCGGCGCGTCCACCGTGCCGGGGCAGTATCTGGTGCCGGGCTACCTCGCCGCATTTTTGAAGCGCGAGCCGGAGTTCCGCTACTCTCTGCGCCGCGGCGACAGCGAGCAGGTGCACCGGATGCTTAAATCCGGCCAGATCGCCGTCGGCTTTGTCGGCGCAGTCAGCGCACCCGAAAATCTCGACTACTTCCCCCTCTACGACGACAGGCTCGTGCTCGCCGCGCCGAACAACGAGCACTACCGCGCGTTCAGAGAGCGCGGCGTCTACGGCCGCGAGCTGCTGCTCGAAGAGCCGTTCGTCTCGCGCGAAGAGGGCTCTGGCACGGACACGAGCCTGCAAAACTATCTGCGCACGGTCGGCCTCTCCCACGATATGCTGCATGTCGTGGCGCGCGTGGACGATCCCGAGGCCATCAAGCAGATGGTCTCCGGCGGCGTGGGCGTTGCCGTGCTCTCGGCGCTCGCCGTGGAGCAGGAGGTCCAAAACGGCACGCTGCTCGCCTTCGAGATGGACAAAAGCGCGCTCAAGCGCACGATCTATCTCATCACGCTCAAATCGCAGCAGCTCTCCCGCATGGAGCAAAAGCTCGTCGACTTTTTGAAAAGCCCGCACCGCAGGAAGCGCGCCGAAGCGCAGAACTAAGTCAAAAAAAGGCACGGCAAAAGCCGTGCCTTTCATTTTGTCTTTTACTTCTTCAAAAAGCCGAACAGGCCGTGCTTTTCATACGGCTTGCTCGTCATGGAGACGAAGTCGTAGCCGGTCTTGGTGATGGCCTCGCGCAGCTTCGCCTCGTCGATGGGCTCTTCGCTGATGATGTCCGCTTCGCCCTTGGAGTGGGAGGCGGAGACTTTCTTCACGGAGAACGCGTTGCGGATGACGTCGTTGATGTGCGATTCGCACATGCCGCACATCATGCCGTCGATCTTCACTTTGGTTTCGTACATGTTAAGATCATTTCCTTTCATACGGCGCAGGAGACGCGGGTGGATAAGTCCCGCGTCTCCTGTGCTATTTAATGCTGCTTACTGTGACAGGTGCCGTGCATAGCGCAGTGTGCACAGTTACAGCCACAGGAGTTTCTTCCCCTCTTTCTCTGCCGGATAAGATAGGTGGAGATAGCAATGATTATGGCAAGCAGGATAGCAGAGACGATGATCGTCGACAGGTTTGCGGTAACCCAGTTCAACACGGAAATCACTCCTTTCGCAGGGTATCGGGGTTAAGGGATCAGTGCTTGTCGCTCAGCTTGGTAGCTTCCTTGTAGGGCTTGAAGAGCATGTAGATCATACCGGCGAGGACAACGATGGCCGCGATCAGGCCGATGACGTTCAGGCTGCCGGTAAAAGCGTTGCCGAACTGGTTGATCATCAGGGCAATGAGGTAAGCAAAGCCGCACTGATAGCCGATGGCGAACCAGGTCCACTTCGCGTTGTTCATCTCGCGCTTGATCGCGCCGATGGCCGCGAAGCACGGAGCGCACAGCAGGTTGAACACCAGGAAGGAATAACCGGTGATGCCGGTGAAGGCCGCCGCGATATTCTGGTAAACGGTCAGCTCACCGCCGCCGTAGAGGATGCCGAGCGTACCGACGATGTTCTCCTTGGCGACAAGGCCGGTGATGGAGGCGACGGTCGCCTGCCAGTTGCCCCAGCCGAGCGGGATGAAGATCCAGGCGATCAGGTTGCCGATCTTGGCAAGGATGGAGGAGTCGATCTGATCCTCAGAAAGCATCTGGAACGTGCCGTCGACCCAGCCAAAGTAGGTGGTGAACCACACGAAGATAGTGGAAAGCAGGATGATGGTACCGGCCTTCTTGATGAAGGACCAGCCGCGCTCCCACATGCTGCGCAGCACGTTGCCGAGGGTCGGCCAGTGGTAGGCAGGCAGCTCCATGACGAACGGAGCGGGATCACCGGAGAACATCTTGGTCTTCTTCAGCATGATACCGGAGATGATGATGGCTGCCATACCGATGAAGTAAGCGGAGGTGGAGACCCAGGCACTGCCGCCGAAGAGGGCGCCGGCGATCATGCCGATGAACGGCACCTTTGCGCCGCAGGGGATGAAGGTGGTGGTCATGATCGTCATACGGCGGTCACGTTCATTTTCTATGGTACGCGAAGCCATAACGCCCGGAATGCCGCAGCCGGTACCGATAAGCATCGGGATGAAGGACTTGCCGGACAGACCGAACTTACGGAAGATACGGTCCAGAACGAAGGCGATACGGGCCATGTAGCCGCACGCTTCGAGGAAGGCCAGCATGAGGAACAGAACGAGCATCTGCGGCACGAAGCCGAGAACTGCGCCGACACCGGCGACGATGCCGTCGAGGATCAGGCCGTGCAGCCAGCCGTCTTCGGGAACGTTGCCCGCGTCGAGCAGATTGCCGATCAGAACCGGAACACCGGGGACCCAAACGCCGTAGTCAGCGGGATCGGGCTCGTCAAAACCGTTCTCTTCAAAGTAGCTGACAGCATCAACATAGGTCATGCCGATCGTAGTCTCTTCGTCTGCGTCGTCGGGGATGGAATCATAATAGACTGTCATATCATTGAGGGCAAGGGTTTCTTCGTCCTCGACCTCGATGGTCGTGCTTTCAGAATCGGCGGTCACGGCCTTCATCTCAGCCAGAGCCGCGTCAGCATCGAAGTCTTCGGCTTCGGTGTCAAGCTCATAGTAGCCGCTGATCGCGTCGCTTGCGGCAGCGTATTCGTCAGCTGCGTCGTTATAAGCGGAGGAGCCAATGCCGAGCAGGTGCCAGCCGTCGCCGAACAGGCCGTCGTTCGCCCAGTCCGTTGCCGGTGCGCCGACGCCGACCATGGCGACCCAGTACACGATGAACATGACAGCTGCGAAGATCGGCAGGCCCAGCCAGCGGTTGGTGACGATCTTATCGATCTTGTCGGAGCTGGAAAGCTTACCGGCGCTCTTTTTCTTGTAGCAGCTCTTGATGACCTGCGCGATGTACACATAGCGCTCGTTGGTGATGATGGACTCTGCATCGTCGTCCAGCTCCGTCTCAGCGGCCTTGATGTCCGCCTCGATGTGCTTCATGACGTCTGCGGGGATGCTCAGCTGTTCGAGTACCTTATCGTCACGCTCGAAGATCTTGATGGCGTACCAGCGCTGCTGCGCAGCGGGCTTGTCATGCAGAACAGCCTCTTCGATGTGTGCGATGGCGTGCTCGACCGGGCCGGAGAAGGTGTGCTGCGGCTCGGTGTGGGGGCCTGCAGCGGCCTTGACGGCTGCTTCCGCGGCTTCCATAATGCCTGTGCCCTTCAGAGCGGAGATCTCCAGAACAGGGCAGCCCAGCTGACGGGACAGCTCCTTGATGTTGATCTGGTCTCCGTTCTTCTTGACGACGTCCATCATGTTGATCGCCACGACGACCGGGATGCCAAGCTCGGTCAGCTGCGTGGTGAGGTAGAGGTTACGCTCAAGGTTCGTGCCGTCGACGATGTTCAGAATCGCGTCTGGGCGCTCGGTGATCAGATAGTTACGGGAGACGACCTCTTCGAGCGTGTAGGGGGACAGAGAATAAATACCGGGAAGGTCCATGATCACGACGTCGTCATGCTTTTTCAGCTTGCCTTCCTTCTTTTCGACCGTGACGCCCGGCCAGTTGCCGACGAACTGGTTCGAACCGGTCAGCGCGTTGAACAGCGTGGTTTTACCGCTGTTCGGGTTGCCCGCAAGGGCAATTTTGATCTGTTTTTCCATCTTCCTGCTCCTTTTGACCAGATTCTTTATGCAATTTCGATCATTTCGGTGTCAGCCTTCCGCAGGCTCAGCTCATAGCCGCGGACCGTGACCTCCATCGGATCGCCAAGCGGTGCAACCTTGCGGATATAAACCTCGGTGCCCTTGGTGATACCCATGTCCATGATCCGGCGCTTGATAGGGCCTTCGCCGTGGAGCTTGACGACCTTGACAGTATCGCCGATTTTTGCGTCCTTCAACGTTTTCATGTTCTTCTCTCCTTAAACCATGATTTTACGGGCCATCTCTTCACTGATCGCCACGCGTGATTCCTTGACTTTTACAATCACGTTTCCATTCAGGCTGGAAACGATCGTAACGGTATCGCCTGCAACGAAGCCCAGCTCCTCCAGATGCTTTTTGGCCTCCGGGTTTCCGCCGACCTTTCGGATAATGTTTTCTTCACCGGCTGCTGCGAGTGTAAGCGGCATCAAATCCTGCGCCCCCTGTCTGTCTGTAATTCAAGCTGCTTAATTGCAATTAAGGCAGGCTAACCAATAGGAAAAAGCAAAGGTTAGACCCCCCTAACCAGTCCACAGTTTAACACGTCTAACCTCGCTTGTCAATAGGTTTCAGCGAAAAAAATGTTTACTTGCTTTTTTTGGTTAAGTGTGTTAGTGTAGAAGATAATTTCAAGGAAAGGTTGGTGCAATTTGCTGTGAGTGTACACAGAGCGGCAGAGGATTACCTGGAAGCCATGCTGATGATGAAGGAGCAGCACGGATACGTCCGCTCCATCGATGTTGCGGAGCATCTCGGCGTGACGAAGCCCAGCGTCACCTACGCGACCAAACAGTTAAAACAGAACGGCCTTATCACCATGGATCGCGACGGGCTGATTACACTGACCGAAAGCGGCATGGAGATCGCGGACCGGATCTATACCCGGCACAAGACGCTGACGGAGTTTTTCATCCGCATCGGCGTCGACGAAAAGACCGCGCGGGAGGACGCCTGCAAGGTCGAACACGATCTGAGCGAAAAAACCTTCGCAGCCATCTGCAGCCACGTTGCAAGGCAGAAGGATCTGCAATAAAACAGAAAGACCGCGCGCCGCTTTGCGGCGCGCGGTTGGTTTTTTATTTCCCCGGCTTGAAGCTGTCCTTGAGCAGGACGCTGCGGTTGAAGACCAGATGGTCCGCGCGGCAGTCGCGGGAGTCCATGCAGAAATAGCCTACGCGCATGAACTGGAAGCCCGGTGCGGTCTTTGCCGTGCGGCCTTCACCCTCGGCGTCGTACTTCTTTGCCTCTTCGACGAGCGCGGATTCGACCTTGCAGCCGGTCAGGACCGTCAGGGAGTCCGGGTTCAGGCAGTCGAGGAAGTTCTTATCCGGGCCGTCGGGCTGGGCGTCGGAGAAAAGGTTTTCGTACAGACGAACCTCGGCGTCAACGGCAGTCTGGCAGTCGACCCAGTGGATCGTCGCGCCCTTGACCTTGCGGCCGTCGGCCGGATCGCCGCCGCGGGAATCGGGGTCATACGTCGCGTAAATTTCCTCGATGCTGCCGTCGGCGGCCTGCTTGCAGCCGGTGCAGGTGATGAGATACGCGCCCTTCAGACGGCACTCCGGGCCGTTGGGATACAGGCGCTTATACTTGGGGATGGGTTCGGGGAGGAAATCGTCCGCCTCGATCCAGACCTCGCGGGAGAACGTGACGGTGTGCGTGCCCTGTTCGGGATGGACGGGGTTGTTTTCAACCTCGAACGTCTCCGTCTGGCCCTCCGGATAGTTCGTGATGACGAGCTTCACCGGGCGCAGAACGGCCATGGTGCGCTCTGCCGTGTCGTTGAGATCTTCGCGCAGGCAGTGCTCCAGAAGCGCGTATTCCACAGTGTTGGCGGACTTCGCCACGCCGATGCGCTCGCAGAAATCGCGGATGGAATGGCTGGTGTAGCCTCTTCTTCTCAGACCGCAGAGCGTCGGCATACGCGGATCGTCCCAGCCGGAGACATAATTCTGCTCGACCAGCTGGCGCAGCTTGCGCTTGGACATGACGGTGTGGTCGATGCCGAGACGGGCAAACTCGATCTGCCGGGGCTTGGCGGGAACGGAGACATTGTTTACCACCCAGTCGTACAGCGGGCGGTGCGCCTCGAATTCCAGCGAGCACAGAGAGTGCGTGATGCCCTCCAGCGCGTCCTGAATGGGGTGGGCAAAGTCATACATCGGATAGATGCACCACTTGTCGCCCTGCCGGTGATGGTGCATATAGCGGATGCGGTAAATGACCGGGTCGCGCATATTGAAGTTGCCGGAGGCAAGATCGATTTTTGCGCGCAGCGTGCGGCTGCCCTCGGGGAACTCGCCGTTTTTCATGCGCTCGAACAGGTCGAGGTTTTCCTCGACGGAGCGGTCGCGGTACGGGCTTACGGCGGGCTTACCGATATCGCCGCGGAACTCGCGGAACTGTTCCGGCGTCAGGTCGCAGACGTAGGCAAGGCCCTTTTTGATGAGTTCGACGGCAAACTCGTAGTCCTTTTCAAAGTAATCCGAGCCGTAGAAGAAGCGGTCGCCCCAGTCGAAGCCCAGCCAGTGAATGTCCTGCTGGATCGCGTCGACGTACTCGGTGTCCTCCTTCGTCGGGTTGGTGTCGTCCATGCGCAGGTTGCACAGGCCGCCGAACTTTTCCGCCGTGCCGAAATCGATCGTCAGCGCCTTGCAGTGGCCGATGTGCAGGTACCCGTTCGGCTCCGGCGGGAAGCGGGTGTGCACACGCTTTCCCTCGAACCGCCCGCCGGGGGCAAGGTCCTCTTCAATGAACGCGTCGATGAAATTTCGGTTCTCCAACGGCTTTCTTTCTTCTTCCATAGTAAAAATCCTCCCGGATGAAATGTCCTGTAATTTATACATTATAGCCGATTGCCGTCCATAACGCAATGCAAAAATGCGCGGAGGCTTCCAGAATGTGAAAAAAGTGAAAACAATGCGGGAAATTTGCATTTTCCTCTTTTCAACTCGCCGAATCTATTATAAAATAGACGCGAATCGAAAAGGAGAGATCACTGACTATGCGTGAACCGAAATATAAACGAGTGTTACTCAAGATCAGCGGCGAAGCCCTTGCGGGCGACGCGCACCGGGGACTGGACTTCGCGGTCATCGGCGGAGTGTGCGACGTGATCCGGCAGTGCGTCGAAGCAGGCGTACAGGTCGGCGTCGTGGTCGGCGGCGGCAACTTCTGGCGCGGCGTCAAAGATGGCGGCGGCAAGATGGAGCGCACGCGTGCAGACCACATGGGCATGCTTGCGACCGTCATCAACGCGCTGGCCGTGGCCGACTGCCTGGAGCAGCGCGGCGTGGAGGTGCGCGTGCAGACCGCCATCGCCATGAACCAGATCGCGGAGCCCTATATCCGCTCCAAGGCCATCCGGCACCTGGAAAAGGGCCGCGTCGTCATCTTCGGCTGCGGCACGGGCAACCCGTTCTTCTCAACGGACACCGGCGCGGTGCTGCGCGCAGCGGAAATTAACGCCGACGCGATCCTGCTGGCAAAGAATATCGACGGCGTTTACTCCGCCGACCCCGCCAAGGATCCCAGCGCCGTCAAATACGACGCCATCACCTACGACGAGGTGCTGGCCCGCCATCTGGCCGTCATGGACACGACGGCGACTTCGCTTTCCATGGATAACCATATTCCCGTTCAGGTCTTTGCCCTCAAGGATCCGCAGAACATTCTGCGCGTCGTGATGGGCGAGCCGATCGGCACGATTGTAAAGGAGGAACTATAACATGGCAGATCTCAAGGAATTCCAGCGCAAAATGGAAAAAACGCTCGACGTTCTCGCGTCCGACTTTGCCGCTGTGCGCGCAGGCCGCGCCAACGCGCAGGTGCTCGACCGCATCACGGTCGAGTATTACGGCCAGCCGAGCCCCATCAACCAGGTCGGCACCGTCTCTTCCCCCGACCCCCGCACGCTCGTCATCCAGCCGTGGGACGGGTCGCTGCTCAAGGCGATTGAAAAGGCCATCCAGACCTCGGATCTCGGCATCAACCCGCAGAATGACGGCCGCGTTATCCGCCTCGTCTTCCCGCAGCTGACCGAGGAGCGCCGCAAGGATCTCACGAAGCAGGTCCGCAAATACGCCGAGGATTCCAAGGTCGCCGTCCGCAACATCCGCCGCGACGCAGTCGACTACGTCAAGAAGGCCCAGAAGAAGGGCGAACTGACCGAGGACGACCAGAAGAAGGCCGAAAAGGACATTCAGGATCTCACCGACAAGCACGTCAAGAAGATCGACGAGATGTGCGCCAAGAAGGAAAAGGAACTGATGGAGATCTGAGTGCGTGTTTCCAACGCGTACCCTCTGTAGGGGCGGACGCCTCTGTCCGCCCATGCAAACTGCACTGGTTTTACAGAAATTTGCGGCGAATCCCCTCCGTCATTTTCTTCGGAAATACCACCTCCCCTTACCGCGCGGGGCGCGGCAAGAGGAGGCTTTGGTACGGCCGGCCCCTGTTCGCATTCAATTAAATGCAATCTCCCCAGAACCTCTTAAAAGCCGCCGGACGGCGGCTTTTGTCGTGAAAGGCTTTTTATATGGAATACAACAACACGCTCCCGCGGCATATTGCCATCATCATGGACGGCAACGGACGCTGGGCAAAAAAGCGCGGACTGCCGCGCAAAATGGGCCACGCGGCAGGCGCGGAGACGTTCCGCCGCATCGCGACCTACTGCAAGAACCTCGGTGTTGAATACCTGACGGTCTACGCGTTCTCCACGGAAAACTGGAAGCGCTCGGCGGACGAGGTGCAGGCCATCATGGCCCTGTTTGAAAAATATCTGCATGAGGCCATCGACGAGATGGAGCGCGACCATATCCGCCTGAAAATTCTCGGTGAGCTTGGCCCCATCAGCCCGGAGCTGCGCGCGCTCATTGAGCGCACGGACGAAATTTCCACGCACTATCAGGGCTTTCAGGCCAACGTCTGCATCAACTACGGCGGGCGTGACGAGATCATCCACGCCGCGCGGCGCTTTGCCGCCGACTGCGTGAATGGCGTAAAAAAGCCGGAGGAATTAACAGAGGCGGATTTCGCGCACTATCTCTACACCGACGGCATCCCCGACCCGGAGCTGATCATCCGGCCCTCGGGCGAGCTGCGCACGTCGAACTTCCTGCTCTGGCAGTCGGCGTATGCGGAGTATTATTTCACGGATGTGCTCTGGCCCGATTTTGACGAACCTGAACTCGACAAGGCAATCGCGTCATATCAGAAGCGCGAGCGCCGGTTTGGAGGCCGCAAATGAAACAAAGACTTCTCGTTGCCGCCGTCGGCGTGCCGCTTCTCATTGTAGTTCTCGTGCTCCTGCCGCCTATCGCAACGGCAATCCTGACGGCGGCCATCGCGGGCGCAGCCGCGTGGGAGCTGCTGCATACGGCGTGCAGGCAGCCGAAGCTTCTCTATGTGCCGACGATTTTGTGCGCGGCGCTCGTCGTGCTGGCCATCGTATTCGGAACGGCGGTCACGGCGACGCTGATCTACGCGTTTTTCTATGTGATGTTCCTGTTTTACATGGCGGTCAGCACGCATGGGAAGGAAACTGCCATTCCGTTTGCGGACGTGGCGGTCTGCATCGTGGCAGGCTTCCTGTTCCCGGCGATGTACAGCTGCATCGGCCTGCTGCGCAATGTCTCCCCTGCGTTCGTGCTCATGCCGTTTGTCATCGCGTTTATTGGCGACAGCTTTTCCATGCTCGGCGGTATGGCCTTCGGCCATAAGAAATTCGCCCCGCACGTGAGCCCGAACAAGACGTGGGCGGGCTTTCTTGCCGGGCCGGTGGGCAGTGCGCTCGGCATGGTGCTGCTGGGGCTTGTCTCCAAATGGCTCTGGCAGATGGAGCTGCCGCTGTGGTATCTGGCCGTGATCGGCATCGCCGCCAATCTCTTCGGCCAGCTGGGCGATCTGTCCATGAGCCTCATCAAGCGCGAGGCCGGGATCAAGGACTACAGCCACATTTTCCTGACCCACGGCGGCGTACTCGACCGGTTCGATTCGACGCTGTTCCTTTCGCCCGTCGTGTATGCGATGCTGTTTCTGCTGGAGAAGCTGGTATGACGAAGACAATCACGATTTTAGGCTCCACGGGCTCCATCGGACGGCAGACGCTGTCCGTCGCGGATGAGCTGGGACTGCGCGTCGCCGCGCTGACGGCGGAACGCAATGTGGAGTTATTGGAAGCGCAGTGCCGCAAATACCGGCCAAAGCTCGCCGTTCTGGCAGACGAAGCCGCTGCGGAGGAATTAAAAGTCCGTCTGGCGGATATGAATATAAGGGTGCTTGCGGGCGCGGAGGCGCTGTGCGAAGCGGCGGCTCTGCCGGAGGCTGATACGGTCGTCGTGGCCGTGTGCGGCTTTGCCGCGCTGCGGCCCACGCTGACAGCCATTTGCGAAAAAAAGCGCATCGCCCTTGCCAATAAAGAGACAATGGTCTGCGCGGGCGAGATCATGCAATCTGCCGCGCGGGAATCCGGCGCTGAAATTATCCCCGTCGATTCCGAGCACTCGGCCATTTTCCAGTGCCTCATGGGCTGCCGGGGCAGAGCCGAGGTCAAACGCCTGATTTTAACCTGCTCCGGCGGGCCGTTTTTCGGGAAGACGCGGGAAAGCCTGGCCTGCATGACCAAATCAGACGCGCTGCGCCATCCGAACTGGAAAATGGGCGCGAAAATCACGGTTGACTGTGCAACGCTTATGAACAAGGGCCTGGAGATCATCGAGGCCATGCGGCTGTATGATCTGCCGCTTTTAAAGGTCGAGGCTGTCATTCACCGGCAGTCGGTTGTGCATTCCCTTGTGGAATTTGTCGACGGAGCCGTCATGGCGCAGCTGGGCGTGCCCGATATGCGCATTCCCATCGGCCTTGCCATGACGTATCCGAACCGGGCGCACAATCCGGCCCCGGCGCTCGATCTTCTGTCCTGCGGGCCGCTGACGTTTGACGCGATCGATGAGACGGCGTTTCCGTGCTTCGCGCTTGCACAGCAGGCAGCGCAGACCGGCGGCACGGCCTGCACAGCCCTGAACGCGGCCAACGAAGAGGCCGTCGGCCTGTTTTTGCAGGACAAAATCGGATTTTACGACATCGCGGACGCGGTCGAGGCCGCGCTGCGTCTGCCGGTCGTGCAGGAGCCGTCGCTTGCCGATATTTTTGAGGCCGACCGCCTCGCCCGCATCCATACCCGGGAGCGGTTTTTGAAATAAAGGTGATTTCATGTATATTCTCTTTGCAATTCTCATTTTTGGTTTTCTGATCTTCATCCACGAGCTGGGCCATTTTCTGACGGCCAAAGCGCTGGACGTGCAGGTGAACGAATTTTCCATCTGCATGGGCCCGGCAATCCTCAAAAAGCAGAAGGGCGAGACGCTCTATTCTCTGCGCTGCATCCCCGTGGGCGGCTACTGCGCGATGGAGGGCGAGGATGAAGAATCCGACAATCCCAGAGCGTTCACGTCCAAGGTCTGGTGGAAACGGCTGATCATTCTGGCAGCAGGCTCGTTTATGAACTTCCTGACGGGTCTTGTCGTGCTGGCGCTCATCTATTCCTGCGTCTCGGGCTTCTCAACGGCCAAAATCTCCGGCTTTTTTGACGGCTGCCCGCTGGAATCTTCTCAGGGACTTCAGGTCGGCGACGAGCTTTATAAGATCGACGGACGGCGCGTGTATATCTACTCCGACGTCGGCACGCTTCTGGCCCGGAATAAGACGGGGAAATTCGATCTTGTCGTCAAGCGGGACGGGAAACTCATCAAGCTGGACGACTTTGAAATGAAGCAGCAGCTCTATGAAGTCGACGGCGAGCAGCAGTATAAATACGGCCTGTACTTTGGCTATGAGGAAAAAACCGTCGGGACGGTGCTCAAAAACACGTGGTACACGGCGCTGGATTTTGCGCGGCTCGTGTGGATGAGCCTCGGCGATCTGGTGTCAGGCCTTGTGTCGGTCAACGATATGTCCGGGCCGGTCGGCATTGTGTCGGCCATCGCGCAGACGGGACAGAGCGCCGCAACGACGGCAGACGGCATTCTGAACGTTCTCTACCTTGGCGCGTTCATCGCGATCAATCTGGCCGTTATGAATATGCTGCCGCTCCCGGCGCTCGACGGCGGACGCGCGTTTTTGCTGCTGGTGAACACGGTGTTTACGGCCATTACGAAGAAAAAGATCCCCTCGAAATTTGAAGGCTATATCCATGCGGCGGGCATGATCCTGCTGCTGGGCTTCATAGCGTTTATCACATTTAAGGATATCTGGAAGCTGGTGCGATAAAAATGGAGCGGAAACTCACAAGAAAAATTATGGTCGGCGGCGTTCCGGTCGGCGGAGGCGCGCCGGTATCCATCCAGTCGATGCTGAACACGAGAACGACCGACGTGAACGGCTGCCTTGCGCAGATCCGCGCGCTGGCTGCCGCCGGGTGCGAGATCGCGCGGCTGGCCGTTCCGGACATGGAGGCCGCGGAGGCCTTCGGAGCCATCTGCGCCGCGTCCCCGCTGCCGCTGGTGGCGGATATCCACTTTGACTACCGCCTTGCCATCCGCGCGGCGGAAAACGGCGCGGCCAAGATCCGCATCAACCCCGGCAACATCGGCGGGGAAGTGCGGGCCGTGGTCGAGGCCTGCGGCGCGCGGAGCATTCCCATTCGCATCGGCGTGAACGGCGGCAGTCTGGAACCGCGTCTTCTGGAAAAATACGGCCACCCCACGCCGGAGGCGCTGGTAGAAAGCGCGTTCGGACATATTGCGCTGCTGGAAAAGTATGATTTCCATGATATCTGCGTGTCGATGAAATCCAGCTCCGTCCCGCTGATGATCGAGGCGTACCGGCTGTTTTCCGAGCGTTCGGACTATCCGCTGCACGTCGGCGTGACCGAAACGGGCACCGAGCGCATGGGCACCATCAAATCCGCTATGGGCATCGGGGCTCTTTTGTGCCAGGGCATCGGCGATACGATGCGCGTATCGCTGACCGCCGACCCGGTGCAGGAGGTGCTGACGGCGAAGGACATTCTGAAGGCCGCCGGGCTGCGCAGGGACGGCGTCAACATCATCGCCTGCCCCACCTGCGGGCGGACGCGCATCGACCTCATCCGGCTGGCAAACGAGGTCGAGCAGGCGCTGTCCGACTGCCAAAAGCCCATCACGGTCGCCGTCATGGGCTGCGTGGTCAACGGCCCGGGCGAAGCGCGGGAGGCCGACGTCGGTGTCGCCGGCGGAGACGGCTGCGGCATTCTGTTCGTCAAGGGAAGACAGCTTAAAAAGCTCCCCTACGACGAGCTTCTGCCCGCCCTGCTTGCGTACATCGGAACGCTGTAAAAAATCAAAGCGGCATTCCCAGAGCCGGGAATGCCGCTTTTCGTATCACGGTTTTTGACAGACGGCTATCAGGAATTCCGTCGTGACGCGAAGCGAGGGCACGGCGGCAAGCTTTTGCTGGTCCTCCGCGCCGGTCTTGTAATAATAGGGCGTCATGAGAAACAGCGCCTGCACATCCTCGTTTGACGAAAGCGTGATGGTCTTTCGGAGCGTCTGCGTCCGCAGCAGGCGGAAGCCCTCGACCGCAGGCTCGGCGGGCGGATTTTCGTATGGCCGGTCATAGACGGCGGCCTTCAGCTCGAACAGGTGCCGTTCCATCGGCACAACACGCAGCAGATATCCGCCGGGCTTCAGGACCCGCAGGAACTCCTCCGCCATGAGCGGCGAAAAAATATTGACGATCAGATCGAGGCTTTCCGCCGCCAGCGGAAGATGCGCGGTGCTCGCCGCGCAGAAGATCCCCTCCGGCACCTGCCGTGCCGCCCGCCTGACGGCCTCTGCGGAAATATCCGCGCCGAGCAGCTGCGGGCAGCCGCCCTTTGCCGCAAGCGCGTCATAGATCGCGCGCGTATACGTCCCCTCGCCGCAGCCCGCGTCGAGCACGCAGGCGTCCGGCCCGGTCAGCTGTGCGCAGCTCCCGGCCACGGCTCCGATCAGATGGTCATAATAGCCGCGCGATAAAAATGCCGTGCGCGCCGCGACCATGCGCTTGTCGTCGCCATGGCGCTTTCCGGACGCCGAGGGCGGCAGGAGATTGACATAGCCGCTGCGCGCAACGTCAAAGCTGTGGCGGCTTTCGCAGCGCCAGACGGTTTTCTCCCGCGCAAGCCTCCCGCCGCACACGGGGCAGAGCAGATCAAGCATAACAAGCCCTCCGATCGCGATAGTTTCTTTATTATACCGCGCCGGGACGCGCAACGCAAAGAAAAAATTGGAATCCCGCGCGAAACGTGTTGAATTTATGGCGGAATCTGTTATAATTTCAGCAGAAGAGAACGCGCGGGACAAAACGCCGCGCTGGAGCGGAGGAAAAGCATGAAAAAGCATCGCGCCCTTTGGGTGATTATCATTGTGATTGTTGTGCTTGCGGCGGCTGCCGCAGGCGGTTGGTACTGGCTTTCGACCAAAGCAGCGCAGGCGGAGCAGGCGCACAGCACTGTTTACGCACAGTATGCGTCCATGACTGCCGCTGTTGACAGTGTCACGCTTACGGTAACGGAGGACGGTTCGCCGGTCAGCGAGTATGATTTACAGAAACTCGGTCTGCGCGACGATCTGATGAATAAGGTCACAGCGCAGTTTTCTGAGACGGATCGTATGACAGCTGAGCAGTTTGCCGCGCTCGGCATCCGCGAAAAGCTGAACTGGGCAAAAAACGCCCATCCCGCGCCTTATCCCTGCACCGTCAGCATGGAGCAATTTGACGCGGCAGCAGTTTTGGCCGACCTGCAGAGCATGAAGCGCACGGCGGCAGAAAACGCCTATACTGTGCTGGAGGACGGCGTCTATACCGTCCACGCCGAGGTTCCCGGCAACGAACTGAATGAGCCGGCCGTTCTGGACGGTCTGCGCGCGTCGGCCGCTTCGCTCGGCGTCACGGCGGACGGGCCGCAGGACGCGTCGTTTGAGCTCACATCGGTCGACTGCTACAAGCAGCCCGAGATCACGACCGAAACGCTGCGCGACACGCCGGACAGCCTGTTCCGCACAGCACTGGCGGAGCTTGAGGTCAAGATCGCGTTCAACGAGGCCTCCGCACAGTATCTGCCGCACGGCGAGGAAACGCTCACAAGCCATGATCTGGCTTCCATCGTGGACCTGGACCCGGACGGAACAGTCACGGTTGACGAAAAGGTTCTGAGCGAAAAGGTTTCCAAGCTGGCCGAGGGCTACAGCAAGCAGGACGCGCCGTTCCTGTTCGATTCGTGGGTCAAGGGCCTGACGGAGATCAGGTTTATCACCTGCGACTATCGGATCGACGTGCAGAGCCTGACGGAGCAGATCCGCACGCAGCTGCTGACGATGCAGCCCGGCTCCGTATCTGCCGAGGCCGTCTGCTATGACAAGGACGGCAAGCCCTTCTCGCTGGGCGACAGCTATATCGAGGTCGACTTCGACAACCAGCAGATGACCTTTATCAAGGACGGCCGTCTGGTCGTCAACACCAATATCGTGACCGGCGCGCTCAACGGCCACCAGACCCCGACCGGCCTGTACGAGACGCACGGCAAGGAGCACGACGTCTGGCTCAAGGGTGACGATTATCTCGTCTTCGTCAAATACTGGGTCAGCGTGGTCGGCGACATCATCGGCCTGCACGACGCATCGTGGCGGTCGAACTTCGGCGCAAGCTTCTATGTCTACGGCGGCTCCCACGGCTGCGTCAACACGCCGGAGCAGGCCATGGCCCTGATCTGGAACCTGGCCGAGGACGGAACGCCCGTTCTCATGCACGGCGCCAACGAGTGGTATGAGCCGGCCAACGGAAACCCGCGCGAGACAAAGGAGCCCGTGCGCGGCACGACCAGCAAGATCACCGTCCCGAACGGCACGCGCGTGCTCGAACCCGGCAGCAGCCGCATCGAGATCCAGCCGGACGACGTCGTCCCCTTCGCGCTTCCGAAGGAAGCCGGACAGGACGAGGATCCCCCGACAAACACCACGGACACCGCAAAGCCGGTATCCTGAACCAAACTGCCCCCGGCGAGCCTCGCCGGGGGCAGTTTGCGTACCTGTCAGATATCGAATATGCCGATCATGACGATGCCGATCACGACCAGCGCGATCATGACGTAATGCTTCCAGGAGAGCTTTTCCTTCAGGAAAATGCGGCTCCAGAGGACGGACGCGGCGCAGTAGGCCGAGATGATAGGAGCCGAGAGCGCAACGTGCGCCTCGTCGGCCAGCGCGTAGATATACGCAAACTGCCCCGCCGTCTCGAACAGCGCACCCGCATACTTGGGCGCTTCGGCCTTGAAGACGAGCTTGTCCTTTTTGATCACAACAACATAAATAAAACAGATCACGGCGGCGGCGAGGAACGTCAGCTCATACGCGCAGTTGGCCGAATCCTCGTCCAGCGTGCGGAGCACGAGCGAGTCCGCAAACGTACCCGCCGCATCGAGCAGGCAGTACGCCAGCGGCAGGCACAGCGCCAGCCACGACTTGGCGTATTTATAGTTGGAGCCCTCCTGCCGCTTTCTGCGCAGCTCGTCGTCCTCCGTCGACTCGACAATGCCGAGGCCGACCGCGCCGATGCACACCAGCGCCACCGCGCCGATGACCAGATAGCGCATGGAGCCGGTAATGGACTCGTCCAGCGTCCCGGTGATCAGGCACAGGACCGCGACCAGCGCGCCGGAGGAATTGCAGATGGGGGACGAAATGGAAAGCTCAATGTACCGCAGGCCGACATAGCCCAGCGTCATGGAGCCGATGTACAGAAGCGATACGGGCAGATAGGTCCAGATCACGTGCCACGTGACGACAGCCCCGCCGACGAAGATCTCATACGCCGCGTGAAGGCCCATCACAACGCCGACGGCAATGACCATCTTGAGCGGATTATATTTATCCCGCCCGTCACGGCAGCCGATTTTCGAAAATAGATCCGAGCCACTCCAGCAGAGCAGCGCAATAATTGCAAGCCAAAACCACATAATTGTTATCTCCGGCAGCGTCACCGCCGGTTCCTTTCTCTGAATAAATATCCTTCACCGCGTGTAGGGGCCGATGCCCACATCGGCCCGGCAGATTGCACCGTTTTTACGGGAATCTACGGCGAATTCGCAACTTTCCAGTGGGCCGATGTGGGCATCGGCCCCTACATTGAGGTATGCAGGTGCATACGGCTTTGCCTTCCTTTTATCCCGGCAGCTTCGCAAGGCCCGCGTCCACGAGCTTCTGCAGGCTCATCAGAATGCCGAGCTTTGCGTGGTGCCACGTCAGGCCGCCCTGGAAATAGACCGCGTAGGGTTCGCGGATGGGGCCGTCGGCGGACAGCTCGATGGACGAGCCCTGCACGAACGCGCCCGCCGCCATCACGACCTCCGCGTCGTAGCCCGGCATGGCCCACGGGACGGGGGTCACATAGCTGTCGACCGGGGCCGCCGCCTGAATGCCGCGGCAGAAGGCCAGCATCCCCTCCGCCGAGCCGAGCTCGACGGCCTGAATGATATCGTGCCGCGATTCCGTCCCGTTCGGCACGACGCGGAAGCCCAGCCGCTCATACACATTCGCGGCAAAAATCGCGCCCTTGAGCGCCCCGGAAACGACGTTCGGGGCAAGGAAGAAGCCCTCGTACAGACTGGGCAGCAAGCCGAGATTCGCGCCGACCTCCTGTCCGAGGCCGGGGGCCGAGAGACGGTAGGCGCAGCGCTCGACGCATTCCGCCGTGCCGCAGATATAGCCGCCGATGGGGGCCAATCCGCCGCCGGGGTTTTTGATCAGGCTGCCGACGATCATGTCCGCGCCCACGTCCGACGGCTCGGCCCGCTCGACAAATTCGCCGTAGCAGTTGTCGACCATGCACAGAACGTCCGGCCTGCACTGCTTGCAGAACGCGATCAGCTCCCCGATCTGCGCGACGGAGAACGACGGCCTTGTCGCGTAGCCCTTCGAGCGCTGGATGGTGATGAGCTTTGTTTTGGGGCCGATCGCGGCGCGGATGCCGTCAAAATCGAACGTGCCGTCCGGCAGCAGGTCGACCTGCCGGTACTGCACGCCGTATTCCATCAGCGAACACTTGGACGGACGGATGCCGATGACCTCCTCCAGCGTGTCATACGGCGCGCCGTTCGGGCTTAAAAGCTCGTCGCCCGGCAGCAGATTCGCGCTCAGCGCGACGGCCAGCGCGTGCGTGCCGCAGGTGATCTGCGGGCGGACAAGCGCAGCTTCGGTATGGAAGCAGTCGGCATAGACCTTTTCTAGCACCTCGCGGCCCATATCGTCGTAGCCATAGCCCGTCGTAGCGGCGAAGCAGCCTGCCGAAAGCTTGTTTTTCTGCATGGCGGCAAGCACCTTTGTCTGGTTGTATTCCGCCGTCCGGTCAATGGCCTCAAAGCGGGGCCTCAGGCCGTCTAAAATCATTTCTCCGTATTCATATACCGCGCGGCTCACGCCGAGCGATTCATACATTGTCGTAAGTTCCATCCTCTATTTCTCCATTTTCCCGAAAATGTCATCTGCCGCGTCGCGCAGCACGTCCGGCTTGGTGACGATGATGCCCGTTTCCTCGTCTCCGAGAATGAGCAGCGTATCGCCGGGCTTTACGCCGAAGATCTGCCGCGCGTCCTTGGGGATGACGATCTGGCCCTTTTCGCCGACCTTGGCCGTGCCGAAAATATGCCGCTTCGCCTTGCCCAGAATATGCTTTCCGCCTGCCACGCACGAGCCTCCTTTGCAGGGTAATTTTCATACTTGTATAACTTACAGCGCGTCTGTCCGTTTGTCAAGCATGAGACGGCGAAAGGCTCGAATATATCACGATTCATATATGCAATATGCGTTTTTATATCGATATATTTATATTGTTTTTTCCTGTTCAGAATCCGTCATTTTTCACATAAAATTCGAAAAAACTTGATTTTTTCAAAAAGCCTGATATCGTATATGTCAGATGTGCCATGCGGATTTTATATGGCTGCGCAGAAAGGATACGGTATGAAGCGAAGCTGGTTTTTGATCGTCCTGTGCCTGCCGCTTCTGCTGTGCGGCTGTGCGCAAAAAAGCGCGGAGCGCGAATTTTTTGCCATGGACACCGTCATGCAGCTGCGCGCCTATGGCCCGGCGGCAGAGGATGCGCTGGCGCAGGCGGAAGCTGAAATTTACCGGCTGGAGGGCGTGCTTTCCTGCCGGGACGAACAAGCGGCGCTGGCCCGGCTGAACGAAACGGGCGGCGGAACAGCCGGTGAGGAGACGGCGGCGCTTTTACAGACGGCGCTGACGCTCTGCGAACAGACCGGCGGCACCTATGACCCGGCGCTCGGCGCACTTTCGGAAGCGTGGGGCTTTTCGGCCGGCGCGTACCGCGTGCCGGAGCCGGATGCGCTGGCCGAGGCCATGCAGAGCTCCGGAGCCGGGCTTGTGCAGCTGGACGGCATCTCCGTGACGCTGACAAACGGCGCGCAGCTCGACCTCGGCGGCATCGCCAAGGGCTATGCGGCAGGACGCGTCCGGACAATTTTAAGGGAAGCGGGCGTCACGTCCGCGATCATTTCCCTTGGCGGCAATGTTGCCGCTGTGGGGAAGAAGCCGGACGGCAGCGCGTGGACGGTCGGCCTGCAGGACCCGGATAATCCGGAGGCGTATTTCGGCACGGTTTCCATCGAGGATGCCTGCGTCGTCACCTCCGGCGCGTATCAGCGGTATTTTGAGGAAAACGGCGTCTGCTATCACCATATTTTAGACCCGCATACCGGCTGCCCCGCCGAAAGCGGCTTGAAATCCGTCAGCGTCGTCGCAAAAGACGATACGCTGGCCGATGCGCTGTCAACGGCCCTGTTCGTTATGGGGCTGGATGCAGGCGCGGAGCTTTGGAACAGCAGCGGCCTTTCGTTTGAGGCCGTATTCGTAACGGATGACAACACGGTCTGGATCACGCCCGGCCTTGCCGGGCGCTACCGGTCCGACCGGCCCTATCAGATACTGGAATGAAGCAGAAGCACTGGATTTTGATCTTTGCGGCGGTCATCGCTGTTTGCCTCGCCGTGTGGCTGCTGCCGCGTGGAGGCGGGCAGACAGCGCTTGTCTATCAGGACGGAACGTTATTGTATACGCTTGACCTGCGGCAGAACCGGACGCTGACCGTGACCGGACCGGCGGGCGAGAATATCATCACGGTAGCAGACGGCGAGGTCTTCATATCCCGCGCGGACTGCCCCGATCAGATCTGCGTGCAGCACGGGCCGCTGCAAAAAACCGGCGGGCCGATCATATGCCTGCCGAACCGGCTGACGATCGAGTGGGCGCAGAAGGATGCTCAGGTCGACGCGCTCAGCGGAACGGGAGGGCTGTCATGAGGCTGAAAAAGCTTACGCTCACGGCCGTCCTGACGGCGGCGGCGCTCGTCATGTTTGTGCTGGAGAGCCAGCTGCCGCCGCTCACGGCCATTCCCGGCATCAAGCCGGGGCTTTCCAATATTTTTACGCTCTTCACCATGGAGACGCTCGGCCCCGGCTGGGCCTTCGGGCTGTTTTTCACGCGCGTCACGCTCGGCTGCGTCATCACCGGGCAGGGTTCCGCGTTTTTGTACAGCTTCGCGGGCGGACTCTTAGCGTATGCGCTGATGCTGCTGCTCAGAAAAGCGCTCAGAGGCAATACCCTCTGGGTCAGGAGTGTGCTGTGCGCCATGGCGCACAACGCCGGACAGCTGGCCGCCGCCGCGGCCATCACGAGGACCTGCGCGGTATGGAGCTATCTGCCGGTTTTAATACCGGCTGCGATACTGGCCGGGACGCTGACCGGCCTTTGCGCCCAGCTGGTTCTGCACCGGCTGGCAAAGGCGGGGGTTCTCCCGGAAGAAACGAGTCCCAAAAAGCAAGAGGAGGAAGCAAACGGATGAAACTGCACATCCACGGCGTACACGTGCCGAACCGCAAGAATACGGCGGAGCTGGCCGCGCTGCGCCTGCCCATCCCGGAGACGGTCGAAATCCCGATGTCCATGCACATCGGCGCGCCCGCCATCCCGGTCGTAAAGCCCGGCGAAAGCGTCCGGGTCGGGCAGCTGATCGGAAAGGCGGGCGGGTTCGTCTCCGCGCCCGTCTACGCAAGCGTTTCCGGCACGGTCAAAAAGATTGGCCAGCAGGTCGGCTCCGGCGGGCGGCTCATGCAGACCGTCGTCATTGCCGCCGACGGCAAACAGGAGCCTGACCCGGATTTAAAGCCGCCCAAGCTCGACACCATGCAGGATTTTCTGGACGCCGTGCGCGAAAGCGGCATGGTCGGCCTCGGCGGCGCAGGCTTCCCGACGGTCGTCAAGCTGACCGTTAAGAATCTGGAGCAGGTCAAGGCCGTGATCATCAACGGCGCGGAGTGCGAGCCGTATATCACCTCGGACACGCGCACGATGCTCGACCGGTCGGAGGAGCTGATGGAGGGCGCGCGTCTCGTGCAGCACTTTTTGCAGGTACGCCGCGTGATCTTCGCCATTGAGGACAACAAGCCCCGCTGCATCCAGCTGTACCGGAAGCTCACGAAGGACGAGGACGGCATGGAGGTCTGTGCGCTCAAGTCTTTGTACCCGCAGGGCGGCGAAAAGGTGCTGATCTACAACACCATCGGCGAGATCGTCCCCGAGGGCAAGCTCCCGCTGGATGTGGGCGCAATCGTGCTCAACTGCACGACGCTTGCCAACATCGCCCGCTACTGCAAAACCGGCATGCCGCTGGTCGAAAAGTGCATCACGGTCGACGGCTCCGCCGTCGCGAAGCCCAAGAACGTGATCGTCCCCATCGGCATGAAGCTCGCGGACGTGTTTGAGCAGGCCGGCGGCTTCTGCGCGGAGCCGAAGAAGGTGCTCTACGGCGGCCCGATGATGGGCATCGCCGTGCCGGATCTCGACCAGCCGGTCCTGAAAAACACGAATGCAGTCCTCGCCATGACGGAAGCGGATGCCGTCCTGCCGGAACCTACGGCCTGCATCCGCTGCGGCCGGTGCATCCGCCACTGTCCGCTGCGGCTCATGCCGTCGCATATCGTCGCGGCCTATGAGGCGGGCAATATGGAGCGGCTGGCCGAGCTGAAGGTCAACCTCTGCATGGAATGCGGCTGCTGCTCGTTCGGCTGCCCGGCGCACAGGCCGCTCGTGCAGACCAATAAGCTCGCAAAGGCGAAGCTCGCCGCGTGGCGCAAGGCGCAGAGCGAAAAGCTCGATGCAAAGAAGGAGGCCGTCAAATGAAGCTTGTGATCTCCGCTTCCCCGCATATCGATTCCGGCGCAACGACCCGGAAGATCATGGGCGACGTGCTCATCGCCCTGTGTCCCGCCCTGATCGCGGCCATCGTGATCTTCGGCTGGCGCGCGCTGCTGGTAACGGCGGTGTGCGCCGCAGCCTGCGTATTTTTCGAGTGGGGCTTTGAATGGCTCTGCCATAAGGAATCCACCATCGGCGATCTGTCCGCCGTGGTGACGGGCGTCATTCTGGCGTATAACCTGCCGGTGTCCATCCCGCTGTGGCAGGCCGTGTTCGGCTGCCTCGTGTCCATCGTCGCCGTCAAGCAGCTCTTCGGCGGCATCGGCAAAAACTTTGCCAACCCCGCGCTGGTGGGCCGCATCGTCCTGTTCCTCTCGTTCTCCAAGACCATGACGGCATGGGTCTTCCCGGACGCCGTTTCGTCAGCCACGCCGCTGGCGCAGCTGGCGGCAGGGCAGAAGCCGGAGCTTCTGACGCTCCTGCTCGGCAGTCACGGCGGCTGCATCGGCGAGACGTGTGCGCTGGCGCTGCTGCTCGGCGGGGCGTATCTGCTCGGCCGCGGCGTCATTACCTGGCAGACGCCGGTGTGCTTTGTAGGAACTGTTTTTGTGCTGTCCCTTGTTCTGGGACAGGATGCGCTGCGGCAGGTGCTCTCGGGCGGTCTGCTTCTGGGGGCGTTCTTCATGGCAACCGACTATGTGACCGCCCCGCAGACCTATTGGGGCCGGGCGCTGTTCGGCATCGGCGCGGGACTGCTCACCTGCCTCATCCGCTTCTACGGCAGCTACGCCGAGGGCGTGTCGTTTGCCATCCTCTTTATGAACATTCTCACGCCGTATCTGTCCAGATGGACGCAGAGCAAGCCGCTGGGAGGTGCGAAGGCATGAAAAACACGAAAGAAATTCGAAAATCCATCGTCGTTCTGGTCGTGATCTGCCTGCTCACGTCCGCGGCGCTGGCTGTTGTGAACCACTTTACCGCGCCCGTCTCCAAGGCGAACGCGGAGGCCAGAGCCGAGCAGGCGCGGCTCGACGCCGTGCCGGACGCGGCTTCGTTTCAGCTGGTCGAGACGACTCTTCCGGAGGAGGTCGTGAGCGCCTATCTCGCGCTGGACGAAGCCGGAAGCCCCATGAGCTATCTGTTTACCGTCGAGGGCAAGGGCTTCGGCGGCACGATCCAGGTGATGTGCGTCATCGGTACCGACGGATTGATCCGCGTCTGCCGGACGATGGATGTATCGTCCGAGACGACGACGCTCGGCGGCCAGACGGCCAGCGAGAGCTACACCGGCCAGTATACCGGGCAGGACGCTTCGCTTTCCGGCGTGAGCGCCATCTCCGGCGCGACCATCACGTCCACGGCCTACCGCATCTGCGTGCAGACTGCGTTTGAAGCGTATGAGCTCGTAAAGGAGGCGCAGAAATGAGTAAATTACAGAATTTCCTGAAGGGCCTGATCAAGGAGAACCCGGTTCTGGTCCTCGTGCTCGGCACGTGCCCGACGCTGGCCATCTCCACGTCGGTCATTGCGGCTTTCGGCATGGGCATTGCGGCAACCGCCGTTCTGATCCTGTCCAACATGGCCATTTCCGCCATCCGCAAAATCGTCCCCGACCCGGTGCGCATCCCGTGCTATATCGTCGTGATCGCGGGCTTCGTCACGGTCGTCGAGCTGGTCATGGAGGCGTATGCCTTCAGCCTGTATCAGTCTCTGGGCGTGTATCTGTCGCTGATCGTTGTCAACTGCATCATCCTCGGCCGGGCCGAGATGTATGCCAGCAAGCACGGTGTTGTGGATTCCGCCATTGACGGCGCGGGCATGGGCCTCGGCTTCACGCTTGCTATCTGCGCCATGGCCGCCATCCGCGAAACGCTCGGCTGCGGCACGTTCTGCGGCCTGCCCGTGCCGTGGTTCCATGAAAACCCCATCGGCATTCTGACCATGGCCCCCGGCGGCTTCTTCGTGTTCGGCTGCATGATCGCGCTCATCAATAAGATCTCCAAGGGCAAGGCCATCAAGAAGAAGGAATTCGGCTGTGCTGGCTGCCCGGGCTGCGGCAAGGGCGCCTGCGAAGGAAAGGAGGCGGCTGCGAAATGAAGACCATGATCCTCGTCATTCTGACCGCCGCGATCACGAACAACTATGTGCTCGTCAAGTTCCTCGGCATCTGCCCCTTCCTCGGCGTATCCAAGAAGCTCGATCAGGCGACCGGTATGTCGCTGGCCGTTATCTTCGTCGAGGTGCTGGCCACCGCCGTCACCTGGCCGATCTATCATTTCCTGCTCGCGGGCAAGGTAGACTTTACCTATATGGAGACGGTCGTCTTCATTCTGGTCATTGCGGCCCTTGTCCAGCTGGTCGAGATCGTTCTCAAGCGCTATGTGCCCGCGCTGCATAAATCCCTCGGCGTCTATCTGCCGCTCATCACGACGAACTGCGGCGTGCTGGGCGTGACGATGAACGTCATTTCCGACGGCATGAACTACGGCGAAGCGCTTCTGACCGCGCTTGGCTGCGGCCTTGGCTTCTTCCTCGCGATGGTGCTGTTCTCCGGCGTCCGGTCGCGCGTGGCCGAGGCGGAGCCGCCCAAAAGCTTTGAGGGGCTTCCCATCACGCTCGTCTCGGCGGCGATCGTATCCCTGTCATTTTTCGGACTGACCGGCATCATCGACCGGCTGTTCGGCTAAGGAGGGCGCGGCTATGATGGAAATTCTGATCCCGATCCTGGCCGTGACTGTGATCGGCCTCATCTGCGCGGTCGGCCTCGCCGTGGCGTCGAGCGTCATGGCGGTCAAGGAGGATACGCGCTTTACCGAAATTCGTGAATGCCTGCCCGGCGCAAACTGCGGCGCGTGCGGCTACACCGGCTGCGACGGCTATGCAAAGGCCCTGCTGGAGCCGGGCACGAAGACAAACCTCTGCGTTCCCGGCGCGGATGCAGTCGCGGCGCAGATCGCGGCGCTGCTCGGCGTGGCGGCTGAGGACGTTGTGGAAAAGATCGCCGTTGTGCAGTGCGCGGGAACGTGCGAGGCTACAAGCGTCAAGGCTGACTACCGGGGCATCCCCTCCTGCGCGGCGGCGAAGCTGTTCTACGGCGGCAACGGCAGCTGCATCTTCGGCTGCATGGGCTTCGGCGACTGCGCCAGAGCCTGCCCGAAAAATGCCATCTCCATGCAGGACGGCATTGCCTGTGTCAACCACACGGCGTGCATCGGCTGCGGCATCTGCGCGCAGACGTGTCCCCAGAAGATCATCGAGATCGTGCCGGATATCATCCGCACGGAGGTGCTCTGTTCGAGCTATCACAACGGCCCGTACACCAAAAAGGTCTGCTCCTCCGGCTGCATCGGCTGCCATAAGTGCGAAAAGACCTGTCCGCAGGGCGCGATCACCGTCGATAATTTCCTCGCCCGCATCGACTGGGACAAGTGCACCGCCTGCGGCGCGTGCGCCAGCGTCTGCCCGACCGGCGCAATGGTCTACGGCGATTTCTCCGGCGCGTCCAGAGTCCAGCCTCTTAAGAAAAACTGCGGTGCATCGTAACCCTCTTGACAAACGTAAAGCGCCTGCGGCGAAATGCCGCAGGCGCGTCAATTTTTTATGGATGGGTTCAGCCCTTGAGCTTGTCGAAGAAGCTCTTGCGCTTGGGCTGTCCGTCGTCGCCGACGGAGGATTCGAGCTGCTTTAAGAGCTCCTTCTGCTCCCGCGTGAGCTTTGTCGGCGTTTCAACGACGACGGTGACGAACTGGTCGCCGCGCGTCTTGTAGCCGACATAGGGAATGCCCTTGCCGCGCAGGCGGAAGGTCGTGCCGGTCTGCGTGCCCTCGGGGATCTGATAGCGCACCTTGCCGTCGAGCGTGGGCACCTCGATGGACGCGCCGAGCGCGGCCTGCGTGAACGAAATGGGCATCTGGCACATGACGTTCGCGCCGTCACGCGTGAAGATCGGGTGCTTGCGCACGGAAACGGTCACAAGCAGATCGCCGTTCGGGCCGCCGTTCGAGCCGGCATTGCCCTCGTCGCGCACGCGGAAGGACTGGCCGTCGTCGATGCCGGCAGGAACCTTGACACGGATGGTCTTCGTGTGGCGCACCTTGCCCTTGCCCCGGCAGGCGGTGCAGGGGTCGGTGATGATGGTGCCGCTGCCGCCGCACTTCGGGCACGGCTGATTGGACTGCATGGTCATGCCCATGAAATTCTGCTGGGTGCGCACGGTGCCGGTGCCGTGGCAGTACGTACAGGTCTGGGGGCTCGTGCCCTCCTTTGCGCCGCTTCCATGGCAGGTGCTGCAGGTTTCGATGCGGGAGAAGGTGATCTCGCGCTCGCAGCCAAAGGCCGCGTCCTCAAAGCTGATCTCGATCTCGCTGACGACGTTCTGGCCCTTCGCCGGGCCTCTTCTGCGGCCGGACGACGACGCGCCGCCGCCGAAGAAATCGCCGAAGATATCGCTGAAATCCCCGAAGCCGCTGAAGCCGCCGCCTCCAAATCCGCCGAAGCCCGCGTTCGGATTGAAATTCGGGTCGACGCCCGCGAAGCCGTACTGGTCGTACCGGGCCTTTTTATCGGCGTCGGACAGGACCTCATACGCCTCGTTGATCTCCTTGAACTTTTCCTCGGCGGTCTTGTCGCCGGGGTTCTGATCGGGGTGGTATTTCATGGCCAGCTTGCGGTAGGCCTTTTTGATCTCGGCGTCGGACGCGTTTTTCTCGACGCCCAGCACCTCGTAATAATCTCGTTTGTTCTGATCTGCCATACTATCTCACCTCAGATTCGGTGGGTAACAGCCGATAGGGGCGGTCACGCCGCCCCTGTCAAGCTGTGCTTCACGAATTAGTTGTCCTTGACCTCTTCGTAGTCCGCGTCGACGACGCCGTCGTCATTGCCGCCCGCCTGCTGGCCGGCCTGACCGGCGTTCGGGTTGGCATTCGGCTCGCCCTGCGGGGCCGCGTTCTTATAGAGCTTCTCGGACACGGCGTAGAACGCCTTCTGGACCTCCTCGGTCGCAGCCTTGATGGCGGCGAGGTCGGTGCCCTTCTGGGCGGTCTTCAGCTTTTCAATGGCTTCCTTGACGGGGGCCTTCTCAGCCTCTGTGACCTTGTCGCCCATCTCGTTCAGGGTCTTTTCGGACTGGTAGATGATCTGGTCGGCGTTGTTGCGGGTGTCGACCTCGTCCTTGCGGGCCTTATCCTGCGCCGCATACTGCTCCGCTTCGCGGACAGCCTTGTCGATATCCTCCTTCGAGAGGTTCGAAGAAGCGGTGATGGTGATCTTCTGCTCGGCGCCGGTGCCGAGATCCTTCGCGGAGACGTTCACGATGCCGTTGGCGTCGATGTCGAACGTGACCTCGATCTGCGGAACGCCTCTGGGCGCCGGAGCGATGCCGGTCAGCTGGAACACACCGAGCGTCTTGTTGTCGGCTGCCATCTCACGCTCACCCTGCAGGACATGAACCTCAACGGAGGTCTGGCTGTCAGCGGCGGTAGAGAAGACCTGGCTCTTCTTGGTCGGGATGGTGGTGTTGCGGTCGATCAGCTTGGTGAACACGCCGCCCATCGTCTCGATGCCGAGAGACAGCGGAGTGACGTCCAGCAGCAGCAGGCCCTTGACGTCGCCGCCAAGCACGCCGCCCTGGATCGCTGCGCCGACAGCGACGCACTCGTCGGGGTTGATGCCCTTGAAGCCTTCCTTGCCGGTCAGCTTCTTGACCTCATCCTGCACGGCCGGGATACGCGTCGAGCCGCCGACCAGAAGGACCTTGGAAATATCGTTGGCGGTCAGACCGGCATCGGACATCGCCTGCTTGACCGGGCCTGCGGTCGCTTCGACCAGATGAGCGGTCAGCTCGTTGAACTTTGCACGCGTCAGCGTGACGTCCAGATGCTTCGGGCCTGTTGCGTCAGCGGTGATATACGGCAGGTTGATGTTCGTGGAGGTCACGCCGGACAGCTCGATCTTGGCCTTTTCGGCGGCTTCCTTCAGTCTCTGCATGGCGACCTTGTCGTTGGACAGATCGATGCCCTCTGCCTTCTTGAATTCGGAAACGAGGTAGTTCATGACGCACTCGTCGAAATCATCGCCGCCGAGGTGGGTGTTGCCGTTGGTGGCAAGGACTTCGATAACGCCGTCGCCGATGTCCAGAATGGAGACATCGAACGTGCCGCCGCCGAGGTCATAGACCATGACCTTCTGCTCGGCTTCCTTGTCGACGCCGTAGGCCAGAGCGGCTGCGGTCGGCTCGTTGATGATACGCTTGACGTCAAGACCCGCGATCTTGCCTGCGTCCTTGGTGGCCTGACGCTGTGCGTCGTTGAAATATGCGGGAACGGTGATAACGGCCTCGGTGACGGTGCCGCCCAGATATGCCTCGGCGTCTGCCTTCAGCTTCTGCAGGATCATCGCGGAGATCTCCTGCGGGGTGTACTTCTTGCCGTCGATGTCGACCTTGTAATCGGAGCCCATGTGACGCTTGATGGAAGCGACGGTGCGCTCGTGGTTGGTAACGGCCTGACGCTTTGCGACCTGACCGACCATTCTTTCACCGGTCTTGGAGAACGCGACGACGGACGGGGTGGTGCGGTTGCCTTCGGCGTTCGCGATGACGACGGGTTCGCCGCCTTCCATAACGGCGACGCAGCTGTTGGTAGTGCCAAGGTCAATGCCAATAATCTTACTCATAATAATTTCCTCCTATATGAATGCCTGTATTTACAAATTTAGATGCTGCCGGATCCCCGGCGTGGGTGCTTTTTTAATTTGCGACCTTTACCATCGCGAAGCGGACGACTTTATCGCCGACCTTGAAGCCCTTCTGGAAGACCTCTGCAATGACGTTTTCGCCAAGCGCTTCGTCCTCGACGTGCATGACCGCGTTATGAAGCTGCGGGTCAAAGACCTCGCCTGCCGCGCCGAAGCTCACGACGCCCAGCTTTTCCATGACGGAGACGAGCTGGTTCATCGTCATCTCGACGCCCTTTTTAAACGCGGCATCCTGCGTCTCCTGTGCCAGCGCCCGCTCGAGATTGTCGTACACGGGAAGGAACTTCTCGACCGTCTCCGAACGGATGTCGGTATAGAGGCTTTCCTTTTCCTTCTGGCTGCGCTTGCGGTAGTTGTCGTATTCGGCGGCCAGCCGCAGATAGCTGTCATGCTCCTGTGCCAGCGCCTGCTGCGCCTTTTCAAACTCGCTTGCCTCCTGCTGCTTGGCTTCCTCGGGCTTTTTTTCCTCGGACTGCTTCGCGGCTTCGGCTTCGGTCTGCTGCGCAGCTTCTTCTGTCTGCTCGGCTGCGGAGGCGGCCTGTGCCTTTTCCTCCGAAGCCGGATTGCTGTTTGTTTTCTTACTCATATCTATGCCTCCGGGTCATTGTGCTTATTTTCCGGCCCTTCGATCGCCGGGGTCTGGTTTTTCTGGAACATCCGACTCAGGTTCTCGGCGAAGTAGCTCAGCCGGGCAGTGATCTGCGCGTAATCCATTCTGGTCGGGCCGACCACGCCGATCAAGCCCTGCATCCCGTCGCCGATATCGAACTTCGTCATGACGACGCTGGTGTCGCGCAGCTCCTTCGACACGTTTTCCGGGCCGACCAGGATCTGCGTCCGGCTGTCCGGGGAAAGCGCGGCGGGAAGATTGGAGACCACATCCTCGTCGAGCGCGGAGAGCATTTTCTGCGCCTTGTCGATGTCGTGGTACTCCGGCTGGCCGAGAAGCTTGGCCTGTCCGGTCATGTAGACCTCGCTGTGCTCCTGGTGCAGAAGCGACGTGACGAAATCCATGATGACGGGCACGAGGCTGGCCGCATTTCCGGCGCTTCTGGTCACGCGGGACAGAAGCTCGGGGCTGAGCTGTTCGGCGGTCAGCTCCGTGACGCTTGCGTTCAGCACTGCGCCGAGAAGCTTCAGATCCGCCTCCGTCAGCTCGACCGGGAGCCGGATGAGCTTATTCTTGACGGAGCTGTCGCTCAGCATCACGACCAGAATAAAGCTGCCGCTGTCCGCGAGGATCAGGTCGAACCGCTTGACTGTCAGCCCGGCGGCACGCGCCGCCATGGCGTAGGCGGGCAGATTCGTCATCTGCGAGACAAGCTTGCCGACCTGCGAGACGACCTTGTCGACCTCCTGCATTTTCAGCTCCATCGCCTGATTGATCGACTTCGTTTCATCGGTCGACAGGCGGTAGTCCTGCATCAGCTCGTCGACGTACAGCCGATACCCGGCAGGCGACGGGATGCGTCCGGCGGAGGTGTGCGGCTGCTCCAGATATCCGAGCGTCGTCAGCTCCGCCATCTCGTTGCGGATGGTCGCGGAGGAAAAATCCATGTCCGGCATCTGCGCAATGGTCTTGGACGCCACCGGCTCCGCCGTGCGGATGTAAAGATCCACGATCGCACGCAGGATCTTCTTTTTCCGGTCTGAAAGCTCCATGGTTCGTTCCTCCTTTCGCCTTAGCACTCTTTATCCCTGAGTGCTAAACGCAGTGTACCACCGCCTTCCAGCGTTGTCAATACCTACAGACTTAAATTATTTGTGAACAATTCATATCTTATGTATGAATGCCCCGGCGGGGCGGTTTTATCAGCCGCGGCGCCCGGATCCGCAGCATCAGCCGGCTTCCTGGACAGCGTTCCTGCCCGTCCGGCGGGGACTGCCGGGCGGGCTTTGTCTGCCGGTCAGGGATTATATAGACAAAATCCACAAAAAATTCCCGGTAAAATTTACGTAAAATCGGTAAAATCTCCGTAAAGGCACTGGATTTTAACGGGTGGAACTGCTATACTATGAAATACAGAACTCTGCGACTGCGGCTCCCTTGACCGGCAGCCGTTTTCGTTTCTGTATCAATCCGCAGAAGGAGGGTTCAAAAAGGTGCTTTGCGCAGGACGAGCCTGCGCACAACATGAACATTCAGAATTTGAACAGAAATCAGGAGGAAATGCAAGCATGAAAAAACGCACAACGCGGTGTCTCGCGCTGCTGCTGGCCGTCGTCATGGTCCTTTCGGTCATGCCGGTCGCCATGGCGGAGGAGACAGCGCAGACGCAGACTTACACCAAGGTCACAAAAGCGCCTGCAGACTAGTCTGGTACATACCTGATCGTGTCCGAGGGTGACAAACTGATTATGGACGGTTCCCTTGACAAGCTTGACGTTGAAGGGAACAAGGTCGATGTTACGATCACCGACAGCAAAATCACCGGTGATTATGCGAAATATGCGTTTACCGTTGAGCCGATGACTGGCGGCTACGCCATCAAGTCTGCAAGCGGAAAGTATATTTCGGGTAAGTCCGGAAGCAACAAGCTGAACAGTGGTTCCACACAGTCCCTCAATACGATTGAACTTACCAGCGGTAAGGTGATCGTTACCAGCGACGGAACAACACTGCAATACAACAATGCAGCAAAGAACGGCACCAGATTCCGTTACTACAAGTCGCAGAATCAGCAGCCGATCTCGCTGTACAAGATTGAAACCGCAGCCAAGCAGCAGGTCGAAACCCCGACTGCGAACGTAGCGGACGGCGCTGAGATCGAGGTTGGCACGGAGATCAAGTTCGAGTGCAAGACCGAGGGCGCGACGATCTACTACAAGACCGCAGGCACGGAGTATCAGGCATACACCGGCCCGATCTCGGCTTCGCATAACGAGACGTATACCGTCAAGGCCACGAAGGACGGCATGGAGGACAGCAAGGAGCTGGTCGTCTCTGTCGATGTCTTTGAGTGGGTCAACAAATACGTCAAGGCCGATACGATTGCGACCGGCGATCAGGTCGTGATCTACAATGCTGGCAACGGCTATGCTGTCGCTGGCGAAATGCTGGGCAGCTACTATCTCAAACCCGCCGCGGCGACGGTTGCTGAGAATGCCCTGACGGCGGACAGCTTTGATAAGCTGGTCTGGACGGTCACGAAGAACGAGGACGGTACATACTCTTTCAAGCAGGGCACAGATACCACCCTCACGATGGGCACGAACAACGGCAAGTTCAACCTGAACCTGACCGGGGACGGCGCGGTAAAGTGGGACGTTGAAACCTGCAATGCAGAAAATGCGTCCTACTATATGTCCGGCAATGGCTTGACCGGCCAGTATGGCAAGGTCTACATGGAGTACTATGCCAAGTACACCGAGTTCAGCGCCTACTGCACCAGCACGGATCGTCTGACGGAGAAGGACTTCGGCATGACGTTCTACAAGCTGACGCGGGAAAAGAACTTCATCGGCGGCCTTGTGCCTCCTCCCACCCCGACCCAGAAGGTCGCGACCCCGACGGCTTCTCTGGCTGCGGGCGAGGTAGCCAAGGGCACGGAGGTCACCTTCTCCTGCGAGACCGAGGGCGCGACGATCCTCTATGCGACGGACGGCACGACCTTCACCGAGGGCACAACGGCGACCGTGAATGAAGACGTCACCTTCACCGTCAAGGCCACGAAGGCCGGCATGGACGACAGCGACGAAGCGACGTTCACCTATACGGTCAAGAAAGAAGATGGAGAGGACAAACTTGGAAAGCTAACCTCTGCTGACCAGTTGACAGACGGCTCTTATGTCATGATTGTTTCCACCGGCTACGCACCGCTGGAACTCAGCGGGAAGTGGCTGACGGTTGTACAGCCGACTGTAGCGGAGGACAAGGTGACGAAGACGGAAGGCGCGGTTTGGACGCTGAAGGTAAGCGGACAGTCTGTTACGCTGACTGATAAAAACGGCATGGCCATTGCACCTTCCGGTGGAAACAGCAATGGCATTCAGTCTGGTAATTATAGCTGGGCGTGGTCGTTCAGCGCAGAAAATCAGACCTTCAAATTTATGGGTGCCGGTGATGATACTGTTACGCTGGCCAGCAATACCAGCACGGATTCTACATACGGTGGTTTTAACAAGTTTAAAGCCTATAAGAACAACACGGTTGCAAGTCAGCAGTATCCGTGCGAGTTCACGCTCTACCGGGTCGACCCTGCATCTGCTGACCAGCCCTCCGGCGATCTGCCCAAGCCCGGCGACAAGTTCGTGATCTACAACCAGAACGCACAGGCGGTTCTGGCGGAGCAGAACGATAACACGGATAGCCCGGCAATCAACAAGGCTGCGGCTACAATCACCGAGGACGGCAAGGCGGCCATCCCGGCAAACGGCGCAGTCGTGTTCACCGTCGAGCCGAACGGCGAATACCTCCGCTTCAAGAGCGATGCGTATGGCTATCTCTGTGCCAACGGCACCGGCAACAACGCGTTCTACAGCAAGGACTTCTCCGAAGAGGGCGTTTCGACCAAAGACGCGGACTGGCTCGTCCGTACCTGCTCCGGCGGCGTGGGCGGCTATGAGCTGGAGAGCCGCACGGCGAAGTTCAGCGGCCACAGCCAGTGGCTGGAGTATTTCTCCGACTCGTTCAAGGTCTACAGCATGTACAGCAAGACCGGCGATCTTGACTATACAATCTACTCCTTCTTCTTCTATCCGGTGGCGGAGGGCGTGAACGTGGACGGCGGCCTTGTCGTGCAGCCCACCATCACCTTCCCCGAAACCATGCTCCCGGCCTATGTCGGCAGCGATTACGAGTTTGAACTCGAGATCGACACAATCTATGAAATCGACAATCCGTGGATCGAGTACAGTGTCAAGAAGGCCGACGGAACGTACATCCCCGGCTATCTCGGCGAGCTGCAGGGCAACACGGACGTGGAGGTTCTGGACGGCTTCACCACCGGCAAGGGCCGCGTCCATATCACGGTCTTTGATTCGGATATCGCGGAAGCAGCCAAGGTCGGCGGCAAAATGACCCTGACCTTTGCGTTCAAGGATGTCAAGGGCAACGAGGCCAGAGCGTCCTACACCGTAGAGATCCTCGACGAGCCCGTGATCTCCAACGTAACGCCCGCGCAGGGCGCGCAGACCGGAGCCGAAAAGCGGCCGACGATCTCCGCGGAGATCTCGAACGCTGGCGAGAACGCCAGCGTAACGATGACTGTCAACGGCGAAAAGGTCGATGCTGCCTACGCGAACGGCAAGGTCACCTACACCCCGGCTGCCGCTATGGCGGACGGCAAGGTCACGGTAACTGTGACGGTCAAGCGTGCGGATGAAAAGGAGACCAGCAAGACCTGGTCCTTCACCATCGGCGAGGCGACCTTCCAGCGCTACTTCGGCCAGCTGCACTCCCACACGCAGTATTCCGACGGCTCCGGCTCGCTGGAAAGCGCACTGGATTATGTCAAGAATCTGCCTAAAAGCGCGAACGTCAACTTCGTCGCATTCACTGACCATTCCAACTACTTTGACAAGTCCGGCGCAGCCAACCCCGAGGGCGCGCTCTATGACATGAGCCTTGCCAGCGCGGCGAGCCAGAATCTCTGGAATGAGTATAAGAACGCTGTCGCTACGTTCAATGCGGAAAATGCAGGCAGCATGGTTGCCATTGCGGGCTTTGAAATGACGTGGTCCGGCGGTCCCGGCCATATCAACACCTTCAACACCCCCGGCATCGTCTCCCGCAACAACACGACGCTCAACAACAAGACCAAGGATGCTGGCCTGCAGGCCTACTACAAGCTCCTGTCGCAGACAGAGGGCGCCAACTCCATCAGCCAGTTCAACCATCCGGGCACGACGTTCGGCAACTTCATTGACTTCGGTTACTGGGATGCTGTTGTTGACACCCGTATGTACATGGTCGAAGTCGGCAACGGCGAAGGCCAGATCGGCGCAGGCGGCTATTATCCCAGCTACGAGCAGTACATCATGGCGCTCGACAAGGGCTGGCACGTCGCCCCGACCAACAACCAGGATAACCACAAGGGCCGCTGGGGCAACGCCAACGACGCCCGCGACGTCATCCTGACCGACGACTTTACCGAAGACGGCATCTACGAAGCGCTCAGAGCGCGCCGTATGTACGCCACCGAGGACAAGAACCTCGATCTGGACTACACGGTCAACGGCAGCATGATGGGCTCCATCATCGACGTTCCCGAGAAGCTGAACTTCGAGATCTCCTTCAACGATCCCGACCGCACCGATTCCATCGCCAAGGTCGAGCTGGTCGTCAACTCCGGCAAGGTCGCCTATACCTGGGACAGTGCCGCAGATCTCGCCAAGGGCTCCGTCAGCGTGGAACTGGCGCCTGAGTACACCTATTACTTCGTCCGCGTCACCGAGGGCGACGGCGATCTGGCCGTGACCGCTCCCGTCTGGGTCGGCGAATCGCTCAAGCTTGGCATTTCCAAGGCTGAATGCGGCACGTCTACCCCTGTCACCGACGAAGAACTGACCATCACCACCACGTTCTTCAACAGTGAGGCAAAGCCCGCTACCATCAAGTCCATCACCTATGCCATCGGCGGCGAACCCATCGGCACCGTGACGGATCCCATCGCGCTGGCTGCAAGCAGCACGCAGGATGTGGAATTCAAGTATACCCCGAAAAAGGCCCGCATCATGACCGTCCGGATCACGGCTGTGATCGAGCAGGACGGCAAGGAGTACACGTTCACCAAGGACGTCACGCTCGATGTGCTTGACGCAAGCAAGCTTGTCTACATCGGCATTGACGCCTCGCACTACAACGAATACGTTGCAGGCAACTATAAGGACTCCATGGGCAACTTCGGCGAACTGGCTGCGGCCTATTCCGTGCGTACAGTCACGCTGAAGACCAGCGAGGAGCTCATCGCGGCCTGCAAAAACTCCAAGTACAAGGCCATCATCCTGACGGCCCCGTCCCGCCGTCTGGAAGCGGCCCAGAAGGATCCGAAGACCTATTCCGAGGACGAGCTGAACGCCCTCAAGACGTTCAACGACAACGGCGGTATGGTGATCCTCGCCGGTTGGTCTGACAACTACGAGAATTACCCCATCATCCAGAACAACCCGGACATCAAGCATATGGCCGCGACGCAGAACGAGGTTCTGGCCAAACTCGGCTCCAGCCTCCGTATCTCTGACGACGCAACGTATGACGATGAACGCTCCGCAGCCGACGGCGTCGACAAGTGGAGACTCTACTTCTCGTCCTACAACATGGAGAACCCGCTTCTGAACGGCGTGGAATTCGATGCAGAGCATCCGTATGACAAGCTCTACACTGAACGCTTCAGCCACTACGGCGGCGCGTCCATCTACGCAGTAGACGCAGACGGCAACCCGACCTCTACGCTGCCCGCAACGGTCAGCCCGGCAGTCTACGGCCATGCAACGACCTACTCCGTGGACGTTGACAGCGACGGCCTCGGCGGCACAGCTACCCCGAAGTACACCTTCGCAGAAAACGATGACCGCCTGATGGTCATGGCATCTGAGCAGATCGAGGGCAAGGGCCTCATCATCGTCTCCGGCGCAGCCTTCATGTCGAACTTCGAGGTGCAGTACCAGGCCTCCGACAGCGGCGCGGAGAAAAACTACTCCAACTACAAGATCTGCCAGAATCTCGTCTCCATGCTCAACCAGACCGAGATCACCAATATCGCGGATGTGCAGGCAGAGACAGAGGAGGGCGTCAAGTTCACCGTGGAGGGCATCGTGACCTCCAACGCCTCCGGCTATGACAAGGATACCGCGTTCTTCGACTGCATCTATGTGCAGGACAACACCGCCGGTATCAACGCCTTCCCGGTCGCAGGCAACTTTAAGATCGGCGATAAGGTCCGTGTCACCGGTACGACGTCCTCCTATCAGGGCGAGCGTCAGCTGGCTGTGACGAAGATTGAAAAGATCGCCGACGCAGCGGCTCCGGCTCCCGTGGAAGTCACTGCCGCGCAGATCAACGACGGCTCCGTCCTCGGCAGCCTCGTCAAGATCAAGGGCACGATCACCAGAGTGGAAGAGGCCGAAGGCAAGATCCAGACCATCATGGTCAGGGATGCAGCCGGCAACGAAGCACGCGTCTTCATCGACGGCTACATCACGAAGGACAAGGAAGTCCAGAACGCCATCGTCGGCAATCAGGTCGAGGCGGTTGGCCTTGCCTCCTATGACAACACCTTCGTCCTCTCGGACGGCACGCAGGTCTACCCGCGTATCCGTATCCGCGACCGCGCTGACGTCGTCTGCACCGCAGGCGAGACCCCGGTCGAGACGTGGAGCATCACCTACGTCACCGATGGCGGCACGATCAACGGTGAATACCCGACGACCTACACCAAGGGCACTGTGACCGTTCTCCCGACCGATGTGACCAAGCCCGGCTATACCTTCCTCGGCTGGTTCACCGCCTACACCGGCGGCGTACAGGTCAGGCAGATCGAGGCGACGGAGACCGGCGACAAGACCTTCTATGCACGTTGGCAGAAGACTGTCCTGCCGCCTCCGCCCGTCACCCCCGGCACCCCGGTCACCCCGGCCAGGCCCGCTGCCCCGGTAGGGCTCCCGTTTGCCGATGTGTCCGGCAGCGACTGGTTCTATAACGATGTCCGCTACGTCTACGAGAAGGGCATCATGGACGGCACGGGCGCCGATCGCTTCTCTCCCAACGCACCGCTGACCCGTGCCATGATCGTCACCATCCTCTACCGCATGGCGGGCAGCCCGTCCGTTTCCGGCTCGTCCGACTTTACGGATGTGGCTGCCGGCAAGTGGTTCGCCAAGGCAGTCGCATGGGCGGCAGCGAACGGCATCGTCAACGGCTACGGCGACAGCCTCTTTGGCCCGAACGACCCCGTGACCCGTGAGCAGCTTGCGGCGATCCTGTACCGCTACGCAGTCTACGGCGGCATGACGGCTGTGACGCTCGAGGAAAATCTCGGCAGCTTTGCCGACACGGCGCAGCTCTCCGCCTACGCCATTCAGGCGATGAACTGGGCGGTCGGCCAGGGTCTGATCAACGGCTCCGGCAGCAACCTTGTGCCGAAGGCACAGGCGACCCGCGCACAGGTCGCGGCGATCATCCACCGCTATCTCGAGCGCTGAGTTCCCCAACAGTACAAAGCTGCCCCGCCGGGTCTTCCGGCGGGGCAGTCCCCCATCATTCAAAAACTGCGCATCCTGAAGGAGAATCCATGAAAAACTTACAATGCAAGCTGACGCGCAAGCGCTGGCTGGAGATCGGCGTGAGCGCGCTGCTGTTCGTGCTGATCATCGCGTGGGCGCTGGTCCTGGAATACACGGAGCCTGACCGCGAGGCGACTGCCGCGCGCAAGCGGTTTTTCGCCGTTGCGCGCGTCACGGACATTCTGGACGACAACGCGGAGACCCAGGACTGGACCGAGGGCCGCCGCATCGGCCAGCAGTATCTCGAGGTCGAGATCCTGAACGGCCCGTGGAAGGGCGAAACGCTTGAGGCGATCAACTATCTGACCATCTATACCAACGTCGACGCGAAGATCGGCACAAAGATCGTCGTCCGCCTTGATCTGGACGACGAGGGCGCGCCGTATATCATATCCATTCCGAATTATAACCGCGCCCCGGTGCTGCTCGGTTTGCTTGCCATATTTGCCGCGCTGCTCCTGCTGATCGGCCGGAAAAAGGGCCTCACGGCCCTGCTGGGGCTTTTGTATACGCTTGCGTGCGTCTGGTTCATTCAGGTGCCCATGATCCTGCGCGGCGCGCAGCCGGTCGCGGTCACGGTCGTGCTCGTCGCGCTGACGACGGCGGCCTCCCTCCTGTTCCTGAACGGCTTCAGCCGCAAGACGCTCTGCGCCACGCTCGGCTGCATCGGCGGCGTGGCGGTGGCCGGCATTTTCGCCGCCCTGTGCGGGTCGATCTCACCGCTCAACGGCTTCAACCTGCCCGAGGCGGAGGAACTTGTCCTGCGCGCATCCGACCGGGGACTGAAGATCAGCGGCCTGTTCGTCAGCGGCATTCTCATCGCCTCGCTCGGCGCGGTCATGGACGTGGCCATGTCCATTGCCTCCGCCTGCTGGGAGCTGCGCGAGCTGAACCCCGATCTGCCGCGCAAGGCCCTGTTCCGCTCCGGCATGAACATCGGCCAGGACGCCATGGGCACCATGGCGAATACGCTCATCCTTGCCTTCGCCGGTTCGAGCCTCAATACGCTCCTGCTGTTCCAGATCTTTGATTATCCCATGATCCAGATCTTCAACGCCGATTCCATCGCCATCGAGATCATCCGCGGCGTGGCCGGCACCATCGGCATCATCCTGACCGTCCCCCTCGTCGCCCTCCTGAGCGCCGAGATCATGGGGCCGAAGAAAAAAGCGTAAGCTGCAAAACAGAAGCGGCATTCCCGGGCCGGGAATGCCGCTTTCTGCGTCAAAACGTCGGATCGTTATCGGTGTGCGTCCGCCTGCACGCAATATGCCTCCTGCATCTTTTGCAGGACGGCTTCCTTTTTCGGGATGGACGGGATGGCGCCGGAAGCTTCGGTGGAGAGGCTTGCTGCGGCTGCCGCGTAGCGGGCCATATAGGCAAGATCGTCCCGCGTCAGCGCCTCCGGCGCTTTCCCAAGCTCCAAAAAGCGCGATACGGCGCTGCCGCCAAAGATATCGCCTGCTCCGGTCGTGTCAATGGGATGCACCTTCGGGCAGCCGCAGGAGAAGTCTGCCTGCTTATTTTTCAGCAGACACCCCTTCGGCCCCAGCGTGACCATGACGAGCTTCGCGCCCAGCGCCAGCACGCGCTCCGCGCCCTCCTCCGGGCTGCAGTCCCAGAGGAACTGCGTCTCCTCATCGCTGATCTTGACGATATCCGCCTGCGAAAGGCCCCAGAGGATCTGTTCCCTTGCCTCCTGCTCTGTTTTCCACAGCGGGGCGCGGTAATTGGGGTCGTAGGTGACGAGCTTACCGTGCATGCGGGCATAGGCCGCGGCCTTCTGCGTGGCCGTGCGGGCAGGCTCGTCCGTGCAGCTGAGCGAGCCGAAGTGGAACACGCGGCTTTCTGCCAGCATGGCCGGGTCGATCTCCTCCCAGCGCAGCTGCGTGTCCGCGCCGGGCTTGCGCGCGAAGGCGAACGAGCGGTCGCCGTGCGCGTCAAAGGTCACGAACGCAAGCGTCGTGAATGTATCGGGGCTGATCAGAATGCCGCGCGTGTCGATCCCGGCGCGGCGCATCGTGCCGGTCAGCAGATGGCCGAAAGTGTCGTCGCCGACCTTGGCGAGAAACGCGGTCTTCTTTCCATACGCGCTCAGCGCGGCGAGAAAGTTTCCGGGTGCGCCGCCGGGGTTGGCGGCAAGCGTGGGATAGCCGTTTTCATCCTTGGTGCGTTCTGCAAGATCGACAAGCAGCTCGCCCAGCGCGATCACATCATACATAGGTCTGTCCTCCTGTGTTTTTTGTTATTTTACCATGAAAGCAGCCTGGACTCAACCGCCGCGGGCGAAAAAATGCGCGGCGCGTTCCGCCTTTACATTTGCGTGCGTATGTGGTAAAATTCTCAAAAGTGTGTGAATCCGAGCTGAAGGAGGATGCGTCCATGCCGATGACAAACGCCGCTGAATATCTAGAGCGCACCGCCGCCCGCGTCCCGGACAAGGTCGCCTTTTCCGACGCCTCCGGCAGTCTGACCTTCGGGCAGCTGCTGCAGGACGCGCGGGCACTGGGAACCGTTCTGGCCGGGCTTCCGGGCTGCAAAAACGCGCCCGTGGCCGTGCTCACGGGGCGGACAGTGCAGAGCGTCGCGGCGCTGCAGGGCGTTTTGCAGAGTGGGAATTATTATGTTCCCATCGACGAGCAGATGCCGGAGGCGCGGATGCGCCGCATTCTCGCGCAGGTGCACGCCCGCGCGATCGTCTTCCCGGAAGCGTGCCGCCCGCAGGCGGAGCGGCTTGCGGACTGCGCGCCGCTCGTGTGTCTGGAGGAGGCGGAGAAGACCGCCCCGGACAATGCGCTTCTGCAGGCCAGGCGTGAGCAGATTATCGATCTCGACCCCGTGTACCTGCTCTTCACCTCCGGCTCGACCGGCACGCCGAAGGGCATCGTCATCTCCCACCGCGCCATTCTGGATTTTACCGACTGGCTGACGGACTTCTGCGGCTATACGGAGCATGAGGTCTTCGGCAATCAGTCGCCGTTTTACTTTGACACCTCCTGCAAGGATCTGTACCAGACGCTGAAGCTCGGCGCGACGTGCGTGATTCTGGAGAAGAAATTCTTCGCGCTGCCGCTGTTTTTGCTGCAGGCGCTCGACCGGAACGGCGTGACCGCCGTGAACTGGGCGACATCCGCGTTCCATCTGGCGGCAAGCTCCGGCGCGCTTGAAAAGTGCGTCCCGCATGCGCTGCGGAAGATCGTCGTCGGCGGTGAGGCGCTGCAGGCGCGGTACGTGAATATGTGGAAGCGCGCGATCCCGGAGGCAGACCTTTATAATATGTACGGCCCGACGGAGACGACCGTCGACTGCGCCGCACTCCACCTGACGCGCACGTACCGCGACGACGAGCCGATCCCCATCGGAAGGGCCTGCCGCAATATGCAGCTGCTGCTGTTAAAGGACGATCTGACCGAGGCGGCCCCCGGCGAGACGGGCGAGCTGTGCGTGCGCGGCTCCGGACTTGCGGCGGGATATTTCGCCGACGCAGAAAAGACCAATTCCGCCTTTATCCAGAACCCGCTCTGCCCCGATTACCGCGACATTCTCTACCGCACGGGCGATATGGCCGTGCAGCGGGAGGACGGAAATTTCTATTTTCTTGCCCGCCGCGACGGGCAGATCAAGCACATGGGCTACCGCATCGAACTGGGCGAAATTGAAACGGCGCTCTACAGCGTCAAGGGCCTGCGGGAGGCCGTCTGCTTCTACGACGCGATGCGCGACAGGATCGTCTGCGTCTATGCGGGCGATCTGGACACCAATACACTTGCAAAGGCGCTGCGGACGGCGCTGCCGAAATATATGCTGCCGAACGTCTATGAAAAGCTGGAGGCGCTGCCGCACAACGCCAACGGCAAGCTTGACCGCGCGGCGCTGAAGGAGCGTTTCCTTCATGCGCAGAGTTGAGAGCTGCGCGGCGCTTGCGCCGCTTCTGTCCGCGCAGCTGCGGCGCGGCGTGGTGACCAACTGCTTTTTATCCCCGGCAGACTACCAGCGCGAGATCGACGCCGGGCTTTTTTACGAGGAAGGGAATGGCTTTCTGCTGCTGCTGCGGCAGCGGGCCGGGTACCGGCTCCTGAACTTCTATCTGCACCCCGGTGCAAAGCTTTGCCTGCCGGAGCAGCCTTCCCCGCTCATCACAGAACTTGCCTGCCGCGAAAAGGACCAAGACGCCATGCGCCGGGCGCAGGACGCGCTGTGTGCGCTCGGTTTTGCGGAGTGCTTTCACCGCCTGCGGCGCACACGGGCGGCGGTTCCGGCTCCAAATAACGCGGAAGCTCCGACGGAGGCTTCCTTTGAGGCTGTGCGGGCGTTTTTACTTGAACAGTTCGACCCGCTGACGGGCTGCATCCCGCCGGAAGAAGAACTCCGGCAGGCGGTCAGTGCCGGGCAGGTGCTGTGCCTCATGGATGCGGACGGAATTTCCGGACTTCTGCACTATACACCCGGGCGGGCGCAGTGCGAGATCCGCCATCTGGCCGTCCGTGCGGACTGCCGGGGGCATGGATACGCCGGGCGGCTGCTGGCCATGCTGGAAGCGAAGACCGGCGGGCAGAAATGCGCCGTCTGGGCAAGGGTGGGGAACGCCCCTGCCGAGCATTTCTATGAAAAAAATCAGTTTCAGCCGGACGGATGGCAGTCCGTTGTGCTGAGGCTGGGATAAAGGAGTTTTGGCATTATGAGAAAACAGATCATGGAGATCCTGACGGAGATTTGTCCGGGTATCGACTTTGAGAACGAAACGGCCCTCATCGACGACGGCCTGATCGACTCACTGGATATCGTCGCGGTCGTGACGGAACTGATGGAGGCGTTCGATGTGGAACTTGGCGTGGACGATCTGACGCCGGAGAACTTCAACAGCGTCGAAGCCATCGAGGAGCTCATCGAGAGCCGTCAGAGCTGAGATGTCCTTTGCCTCCCTGCCCTTTGTGGGGCTCGTCACGGCAGGCGTCGTGCTGTATTATCTGGTTCCGAAGCGGGCGCAGTGGGTCGTGCTGCTGCTGGCAAGCATGGTCTTTTACCTGGTTGGCGGCGTCAAAAGCGCCGTCTGGCTCGTGCTGGTCGCGGGACTCACGTGGCTGGCGGGACTGCTGCTCGAAAAGCAGAACGCGCGTCCCGCACCGGATAAGGCCGCAAAGGCCGCCGTGCGCCGCGCGAAAAAGCGCATCTGCGCGGCGTGTCTGGTTCTCTGCTTCGGGCTGTTATATCTCATGAAATACTGGAACTTCACGGCCTCCGCGCTGCCGTCCGCCATCGGGGACAAGCTTCCCCGGTGGGATTTCGTCGTGCCGCTGGGCCTGTCGTATTTCATCTTCCAGAGCGTGGGCTATGTCATCGACGTCTACCGCGGAAAGCTCCCCGCGCAGAAAAACCCCTTAAAATACGGCCTGTTCGTCTCGTTCTTCCCGCAGATGGTGCAGGGGCCGATCAGCCGGTACGACCAGCTTGCCCCGCAGCTTTTAGCAGAGCGCAGTCTGGACTGGCGCGATCTCAAATTCGGCATCCAGCTTTGCCTCTGGGGGTATTTCAAAAAGCTCGTCATTGCCGACCGGGCGGCTGTGCTGGTCAACGCTGTCATCACGGAAAACTGCCCCTACGGCGGCGCGATCATTGCCAGCGGCATTCTGTTCTACTGCATTCAGCTTTACTGCGATTTTTCCGGCGGCATTGACATCACACGCGGCGTCGCGCGGATGTTCGGCATTGACATGGCCGAGAATTTCCGCCGCCCGATCTTCGCAATGTCCCTGACGGAATACTGGCGGCGCTGGCACATCACGCTCGGCGCGTGGATGCGCGACTATGTGTTTTATCCGCTGTCGCTGTCGAAAGCCTTCGGCAGACTCTCCCGCTGGGCCCGCACGCACATCAGAGGCACGGGCGGCAAGATCTTTGCCACGTCGCTCGCGACGTTCATCGTCTATCTCATCATCGGCATCTGGCACGGAGCGAACTTCCGCTATATTGCCTTCGGCCTGTGGAACGGCGTGCTCATTACGGCCTCGCTCCTGCTGGAACGGACGTTTTTGCGCTGGAAATCGGCGCTGCACATCAACGACAAGTCCGCCGCATGGCGCGTGTTCATGACGCTGCGCACGATGCTGCTGGTGTTCATCGGGCGGTATTTCACGCGTTCGCCGCGTCTGAGCTGTGTGTTCCGATTCTTGAAGACAACCGTGCTGCATCCGCAGCCGTCACAGCTGCTCGACGGGACGCTTTTGTCGTTCGGCCTTGCGAAGACGGATTTTCTCGTGATCGCGCTGGGTCTGGCCGTTTTGCTGACGCTTGAGTGCTTGCAGGAGCGCGGCGTGCAGATCCGGGCGGCGCTGGAAAAGAGACCTGGCTTTGTGCAGTGGCTTGCCGTGACGGCGCTGCTGCTGGCCGTGCTGTTGCTCGGCGTGTTCCGGGCCGGGTATATCCCGTCGGGCTTTATCTATACGCAGTTCTGAGGCGGTGATCGAATGAGTTCAAAAAAATGGGTGCTGGTCTTTCTCGTGACCGTCCTTGTGCTGGCCGCGCTGCTGGCGGCGCTGAATCTTGCCGCCGATCCCTTCGGCGCGTTCGGGGACAGGCTGCTGTCCTGGTTCTCCTACGACGAGACGAATAACCCGCGCGTGGCAAAGTTCAGCTATCTCGAACAGCACCACGACGAATACGATTCCTATATCCTCGGCTGCTCGTCCACCAGCTCGTTCCCGGTAGACGCGTTCAACGAGGCGTATGACGCAAGCTTTTACAATCTCATCATGTACGGCGCGGATATGCGCGACTGCGAAAAGATCGCGCGGTATCTGATTGAACATTACGAGGTCAAAAACCTCATTCTGAACGTCTATCTCGACAACGGCCTGACCTACGACGAGGAATCCGACCGGCTGACGAAGAACCTCCACTATAAGGAGGACCCGGACACGTCCGTGCTGTCCTATTACACGCGCTATCTCTTCGCCGACCCGCGCTATGCGCTGGCCAAGCTGAACGCGCTGCGCACGGACACCATTCTGCCGCAGACGTTCGACGTGTTTGACGAGCGGACAGGCTGCTATGACAAGCGTGTGCGCGACGCAGAGCCGATCGGCAGCGAGGAGCGTTATCTCGAAAGCTACCCCGTCTTCGCCGACTATCCGCACCAGACGCTCTCGCTTCCGTACACGGAGCAGTGTATGCAGAGCGTCGCGGCGATCAAGACCCTGTGCGAGGAAGCGGGTGTGAACCTCACCGTCGCGGCCGGGCCGGTATATGCTGAGTATCTGAAAAATTATGAACCGGAAACCGTCGCGCAGTTTTACCGCTCGCTGGCACAGGTCACGCCGTTCTGGGATTTTTCGTCCAGCAGCGTCGGCTGCGAGATGCGCTATTTCTACGACGGCACGCACTTCCGCAACAACGTCGGCGAGATGATCTGCGCCCGCATGACAGGCCGCACAGATCTCTGGATCCCGGACGATTTCGGAACCTATGTGACCGCCGACACCCCGGAGGATTATTTCCTGAACGTCCTGTCCCCGGCGGCGCTTTCGGCCGATGAGATCAGCACGCAGGTGCCCATACTCATGTACCACCATCTGTCCGAGGACGTGACGAACAGCGAAATGGTGTCCCCGGAGCAGTTTGAGGTGCAGATCCGGGCGCTTTCCGAGGCCGGGTATACCGGCGTCTCGTTCGACGAGCTGCAGGCGTATGTCCTGCGGGGCGAGCCGCTTCCCGAGAAGCCGGTCGTCATTACCTTTGACGACGGATACAGGAGCAATTACACGCTGGCCTATCCGATTTTGCGGAAATACGGCATGAAGGCGACGATCTTCGCCATCGGCGTTTCGTTCGGAACGGATCATTACAAGGATACGGACTATGCCATCACGCCGCACTTCGGCGCGGCGGAGGCGGCGGAAATGACCGCGTCCGGCCTCATTTCCATCCAGAGCCATACCTACGACATGCACCAGTGGCCGCCGTATGAAACGGACTCGGCCGTGCGGGAGAACATCCTCCAGCTGCCCGGCGAAAGCGAGGAATCCTATGTACAGGCGCTGACGGAGGACTTTACGCGCAGCCGTGCACTCTTGGAGGACGCAACGGGCCGGCCGGTCGACGTGCTGGCGTACCCTGCGGGGCAGTATTCCACGCTGACGCAGGTCACGCTCCAGTCTCTCGGCGTGCACGTGACGCTCTCGACCAATCCTGGCGTCAACACCGTCGTCAAGGGCCTGCCGCAGACGCTTTACGCCATGCTCCGCTTCGGCATCACGGAGGATATCTCGCCGGAGGCGCTGCTGGATATGATCCGGTAAAACAGGAGAAGCAGGCTGTGTTTTATGATACAGCGCTTCCAGCTTGTCTGTAGGGGCGGACGACTCTGTCCGCCCGCACGGAATACAACCGCTGGCTGGAGTTTTGCGGCGAATTCGTACGCGCCTTCCACTTTGACTGTAGGGGCCGATGCCCACATCGGCCCGTGAGGCAGTTACGAATTCGCCGAAGATTTTCGTAAAAACGGTGCGCTCTGCCGGGCCGATGTGGGCATCGGCCCCTACAAACGTGTTGGGAAGCGCATACGGATTCGCCTTGGGTTTCCGGAAAAAGCACTGCTTCCAGCGAGCCGACAGAGTCGTCGGCTCCTACAGACGCTGTGTACTTGCTTCGCTTTATGAAAATCGGTTTTTGATTTGCAGAGAAGGCCGCCCGCCGGGCAGCCTTCTTTTCCCTTGAAATACATATATTCCTATATAAACATACGTAAAAAGCAAGCCTTCATAAAAAATTTTAGGTAGGCAAAAATTTTGTTTGACATCTGCTTTTCATGTGGTATGATGGTAGCAGAAGACGTCTGCACGGCAGACGCCGCAGATCAGAAAGAATAATAAATAAATGGGAGGTACCCTGCGTTTATGAATTATGATGCTATCAAGAAGGCTGCCGAAGGCTACCGGGCTGACATGGCAAAGTTCCTCCGCGACATGATCGCGATCCCGTCCGAGTCCTGCGAGGAAGAGGGCGTCGTCAAGCGCATCGCCGCTGAGATGGAAAAGCTGGGCTATGACAAGGTCGAGTTCGACAAGCTTGGCAACGTCATCGGCTGGATGGGCACTGGCGACAAGATCATCGCCATCGACTCCCATATCGATACCGTCGGCATCGGCAACCGCGAGAACTGGACCGCTGATCCCTACACCGGCTACGAGACCGACGAGATCATCTACGGCCGCGGCGGCTCCGACCAGGAGGGCGGCATGGCCTCCGCTGCCTACGGCGCAAAGATCATGAAGGATCTGAACCTCATTCCCGAGGGCTACAAGATCATGGTCGTCGGCTCCGTGCAGGAGGAGGACTGCGACGGTATGTGCTGGCAGTCCATTGTCAACGAATACTTTAACGGCCCCGAGGACGCACGCAGCAAGGTCGAGTTCGTCATCTCCACCGAGCCGACCGACGGCGGCATCTACCGCGGCCATCGCGGCAGAATGGAGATCCGCGTCGATATGCACGGCGTTTCCTGCCACGGCTCCGCTCCGGAGCGCGGCGACAACGCGATCCACAAGATGGCTGAGGTCATCCTGAACGTCCGCGATCTCAACGAGAACGACGCTTCCGACGACAAGGAGATCAAGGGCCTTGTCAAGATGCTCGACCCGAAGTACAACCCCGAGCATTACGAAGACGCCCGCTTCCTCGGCCGCGGCACCTGCACCACCAGCCAGATCTTCTACACCTCCCCGTCCCGCTGCGCAGTTGCGGACTCCTGCTCCATCTCCATCGACCGCCGCATGACGGCCGGCGAGACCTACCAGTCCTGCCTGAAGGAGATCGAGGATCTGCCCGCCTGCAAGAAGTATGCCAAGGACGTCAAGGTTTCCATGTATATGTACGACCGTCCCGCATGGACCGGCCATGTCTATGAGACCGAGTGCTTCTTCCCAACCTGGATCAACAAGGCCTCTGCGCCGCACGTCCAGGCTCTGGTCGACGCGCACCATGCCCTGTGGGGCGAGAACCGTCTGTGGGCCGACGAGACTGCCAGAGAAAAGCGCGAGGGCCGTCCGCTGACCGACAAGTGGACCTTCTCCACCAACGGCGTTTCCATCCAGGGCCGCTACGGCATCCCCTGCGTTGGCTTCGGCCCCGGCGCCGAGTCTCAGGCACACGCCCCCAACGAGATCACCTGGAAGCAGGATCTGGTCGTCTGCGCCGCGCTGTACGCAGCTGTTCCCATGCTCTATAAGCCCGAGAACAAGGACGGCTCCGCCACCTCCTTCCGTCAGGAGCTCACCGGCAACGACATCAAGTAAGATTTACGGCATACAGGCATGAGCTCCGCTGGGGCGAATGCCTCCCGCTGTGTAAAAACCATCTGATAAAAAAATTAAGGAGAAAGAACATGAGCAAAACTGTTGAACTGGCAAGACATCTTGAGAAGCTCCACATCAACAATATGTATAAGACCGACTTCTACTGGACCTGGGACAAGACCGACGACGAGATCGACGCTGTCTTTACCGTAGCCGACGCTCTGCGCGATCTGCGTGAGCGCAACAAGTCCACGAAGATCTTCAACTCCGGTCTGGGCATCTCCCTGTTCCGCGACAACTCCACCCGTACCCGCTTCTCCTTCGCCTCCGCCTGCAACTTCCTCGGCCTCGAGGAGCAGGTTCTCGACGAGAAGAAGTCCCAGATCGCCCATGGCGAGACGGTCCGTGAGACAGCCAACATGGTCTCCTTCATGGCCGACGTCATCGGCATCCGCGACGATATGTACATCC
>OKTW01000157.1_pt1 | contig 47525 bp, 49 predicted proteins | sample 1606371 | NCBI WGS metagenome assembly OKTW01 (sample SAMEA3879568, study PRJEB24766) | human gut metagenome | biome: human-associated habitat; feature: feces | place: USA | collected 1985/1987
CTCAGTCGGTAGAGCACGCGGCTGTTAACCGCGGTGTCGTTGGTTCGAGTCCAACAGGGGGAGCCAAGAGTGCCGCCACTCTGGTGGCGGCACTCTTTCTTTTTCAAAAATCAGGGATAGACAATCACTTGGGCCTTTAGCTCAGTTGGTTAGAGCGGCCGGCTCATAACCGGTTGGTCCTGGGTTCGAGTCCCCGAAGGCCCACCACATAGGGGTATAGCTCAGTTGGTAGAGCAGCGGTCTCCAAAACCGCGTGTCGAGAGTTCGAGTCTTTCTGCCCCTGCCATAAAAAATACTTTACAAGTCCGCTTGTAAATGTTATAATAAATTTGTTCTTTGATTAGAACGCCTTAGTAAATGGCCAGGTAGTTCAGCTGGTTAGAACGCCGGCCTGTCACGCCGGAGGTCGAGGGTTCGAACCCCTTCCTGGTCGCCATTTGCTGCTGTAGCTCAGTAGGTAGAGCGCATCCTTGGTAAGGATGAGGTCGGCAGTTCGAATCTGCCCAGCAGCTCCAAAAAGCATCGAAAACTTCGGTTTTCGGTGCTTTTTCGTTGCAAAAACGCCGAAAACGGTGTGAGTCAAAATGTGGGTCAATTACTGACCCACACCGTGACCCACACGCGGAAATGTGCGAATAGGTTTAAAGAGTACCGGAGAGGAGGCTTTGCCCCCTCTCCGATATTTCTTATGTTCTTTTTCTGCTCACATCACTTGCGCCATGAAGCTGCCCATCGTTTGTGCGGCTTCATCCTGCTTCTGCCTTGTTGCGTGGGTGTAGGTTCGCAGGGTGAATCCTGCATCGTAGTGACCGAGCATCGAAGACACCGTTTTTACATCTACACCATTCTGTAGTGCCAGCGTGGCGAATGTGTGTCTGAGATCATGGAAGCGAATGTGTGGCAGTCCCGCATCTTTTAGTATCTTCTTATGCAGGTTTACGATGGAATCGGGATAGTACATCTCGCCCGTGATCGGTGAGGGGAACATGTAGGGATTCTCAGGATGCTTGCCATGTTCCGCTATCAGCAGATCGACAGCCTCCTGTGGAATACTGACTTTTCTGACTGATGTTTCCGTCTTAGGACGGGACAAGGTCAGTTCGCCGTTCGGATTCTTGACATACTGCTTGCTGACGGATATGGTGCGGTTCTGGATGTCGAGGTCAGACCAGAGGAGGGCAGTTAGTTCGCCCTTGCGTAATCCGCTGACCAACTCCAGATAAAACATGGGAAGGAGTCCGCGGACATTTGCTGCATTGAGGTATTCTTTGATATGTTTCGGTTGGAGGATCTGCATCTCAAATTTCTGAATTTTGGGAGCGATACAGTCCTCGGTCGGATTGCGCGGAATCAGGCGCTCCTTGACCGCTCGCTCGAAGGCGCTGTGCAGCATCAGATGTAGGCTGCGGACGGTCGTGCTGCTGAGCCCCGGATTGCCATGACCGCTCTTGCGGTCGATGCGACCGTTTTCCATCAGCTCTTTGTAGAGCTTTTGCAGATCGTGTGCGGTCAGCTTGGTGAGCTTGATATTGCCGATGCGGGGAATCGTGTACTGCTCGACCATCAGATGGTAGCGGTCTGCCGTGGCAACTCTTATGTTTGGCTTGGCGTAAATGTCGTACCAGCTTCGCAGCCATGTGGCGACGGTATACTCATCGGCACGGCTGACGTCAATACCCTTGACCGATTCCAAAGCGGCACTCAGTTTTGCCTTGCATTCTGCTTGTGTCTTGCCGAGAACATTTTTAATGATCCGCTTACCTGTCTCGGAATGGTAGCCCGCGGTATAGCGGCCCTCCCAGCGACCATCGGACCTCTTGCGAATGCTGCCCTCGCCGTTGGCGCGTTTCTTAGCCATGTGTGTTCACCTCGCTTATAGGTTCTTCGTCTTCTTTTTCGAAGGAGTAGAGACCATCTGCCTCCAGCTCCGTTGCGATGCCCCATGCAAGCTTGAAGCCTGCGGTGAAGCTCATCAGCGTGGAGTCCACCAGCAAGGTGTTCTGTGCGTCGAGCAGATGGAGCAGTCTGCGCCGACTCTCTGTTCCCAAATCCTGACGCAGTTCTTCCCGCACACATCTGATCCGCTCATCCAGTTCATTATGCTCCTGCCGGTCAAAGTGCTTTTGCAGGGACTTCATGTAATCGTTCATCGTGCTACCTCCTTTGGTAGCCACAACACATACCACAACTCCGCGAAGAAAGCTATTACTTTTTCGAGCATCTTCTTTGGTTACAGCGGTGCGTTTTTGGAGAGGTCCTATTGTTTTCAGCAGCGCAAAATATGTGCGCTCTGCACGAGAGAGTATAGAAAGGACGCCGCGGTGAGCGGCGTCCCTGAAAAACGGCTTACTGTTATTCTTTCACGGCAAGCTGTGCCACAACATCAAGAAATACATTGGCGCCGGCGGCAAGGTCAGCGTCGCGTGTCAGCTCCAGCGGATTGTGGCTGACACCGAGGACGCTTGGAACGAAGATCATCGCCGTGGGACAGATGCGAGCAAGCATCTGCGCATCCTGCCCTGCGCCGGAGGTCATGCGGCGGCAGGAAAGCCCCCGCGTGGCGGCGGAGCCTTCGATGAGCCGCACGATCCCCTCGTCGAAGAGTACCGGATCAAAACGGCTGAGCCGCTCGGCTGTGATCTTGACGCGGTCGGTTCTTTCCAGCTCCGCAAGATAGTCAGCAAGCGCCTGCCCCTCGGCGCAGAGCTGCTGCGCGTCGGGGTTGCGGACGTCCACGGTGAACACAGCCCTGGACGGAATGACGTTGATGGCGTTTGGCTCGAACGTGATGCAGCCGGTGGTGGCGACGGTGCGGCTGTCCGGCAGCTCACAGCGGCGGCGCAGGAAGGTGATGACCTTCGCGGCAGCGAGGCCCGCGTCCACGCGGTAGGCGGTCGGCGTGGTGCCGGCATGGTTCTGCTCTCCTTCGATGGTGACGCGCTGCCAGGAAATGCCTTGCAGGTTTTCGACCGCGCCGATGGAAATGCCCTCGGCGTCAAGAATAGGTCCCTGCTCAATGTGCAGCTCCACGAAGGCGCAGGGCTTGAGAAAGCCCGGCTCGACCGTACCCGCGTACCCGATGCGTCGGAGCTCCTCGCCGAGCACCGTACCGTCCGTGCCGACAGAGGCAAGCGCCTTTTCGAGCGGGTAGCCACCCGCGTAGACGAGAGAACCCATCATGTCGGGTGCGTAGCGCACACCCTCTTCGTTGGTGAACGCGCCGATGGCGATGGGACGCGCGGGCACAAAGCCCGACGCCTTGAGCGTTTCAACGACCTCGAGCGCCGCAAGAACGCCGTAGCAGCCGTCAAATTGTCCGGCATTGATGACGGTATCAATGTGTGAGCCGAGCATGAGCGGCGCGGCGTCGGCGCAGCCCTCTGGCACCCAAATACCAAAGAGATTTCCGATGTAGTCGGTCACGACCGTGAGACCGGCCTCGCTCATCCAGCGGGACACGAGATCGCGCCCCGCCTTATCCTCATCGGAGGCGGCAAGGCGGGTACGGCGGCCGTCGGCGTCAAGACCGACCGCGCCAAGCGTGTGGATACGCTTCAAAAGACGTTCTTTGTTGATGATCAGCATAGTCTGCTCCCTTCTGCTTCAAACTATCGGTTTTACTCTGTGATGGTACCAGTATACGGGATCGAAAAAGCGAATTCTATCAGATATCAAACAAAAACTGTCACTTTTTGCTTTTCCGCTGCGAGGGGATGTGGTAGGATAGAGAAAAAGGGGGCGAGAGAATGGCTGTACCGTTTCCGAAATGCGAGGGCATACAGGGCGAATTCTATCTGACGGTGGACGATAAGCTGCACGAGCATGTCGCGCCGCTTTCGGACGACCTTCCGCTCTCGGTGTATACCCAAAGCTACCGCCATGCCGCAAGAGAGCATATCCCGCTCCATTGGCACAGCGACGTGCAGCTCACATGGGTCTATGAGGGCGCGCTTGACTACACCGTTGAGGGCGGGAGTCTGGCGCTGACACCAGACGACCTCCTGCTTGTCAACGCGGGGCACCTGCACGGCTCCCGAACGGTGCAGGGCGACACGCGAACGCTGTGTATCAATTTCGCGTCGGAGCAGCTTTTCCCGCCCGCGCTGCTTCGGCGCTATATCTGTCCGCTGCTGGAGGATGCAGCCTTTTCCCACGCCGTTCTGCCGCTGCGCGCAGAGTGGTCGGAGATCCTGCGCGGCTGCTGTGCGCGGGAGGGCGAGCCGGACTGCTTCGCTGTATATGAACTGCTCGTGCAGGTGCTGCGCGAGCTGACACGCAGCTTCCGCGGCGGGACGGAGAAAGACGGCGAGGACGCGCGGCTTTTTCAAACCGCGCTCCGCTACCTGCACGAGCATTACAGCGAGCCGCTGTCTGCCGGACAGCTTGCTTCCGCTGCGGCGGTCAACCGCACCATGCTTAGTGTATTGTTCAAAAAGTACACCGGCATGACGCCGACGCGGTACCGGAATGAATACCGACTCTACATGGCCAAGAGCATGATCGTCGGCACGGACCGGCCGATCACCGAGATCTGCGCAGAAACGGGCTACAATCAGCTCAGCCACTTTATCGAGCAGTTTCGCCTGCGCTACGGTGCCTCGCCGTTGCAATACCGCAAGCGGTATGGTGCGGGGTGACAGGGACGTCTGCTGAATCAACGGAACTGAATCGCATATCCCTGCGGTTCGAATTCATGATCGTCCGGCTTGTGGCCGAGGGCGACGCGCTTCTGCCGCATCTGCGCCAGCCGCTTGCGGTCGATTTGGACGCCGGTGGCAGCGGGAGCCGGGGCGTTGTCCCGAAAGATATTGCCCATGTGGTAGAGCAGCCGGGTGGCGGACAACAGGACGGAGGGCGGCTCCTGTTCGCCGCGCTCCATGCGTTTCATAAAAAATTCCGCGTAGGCATGGCCGTTATCCCGCGCCGCCGCGAACCATTCGTAGGCGGCGTCCATGTCCTTCGGAACGCCCCCGCCCATGAGGGTCAGCTTTCCCAACAGGTATTGTGCGTAGGTGCTGCCGTTATCTGCGGCCTGCCGCAGGTATTCCGCCGCAGTCGAAGTGTCTTTTGATACATTTTTGCCGCTGAGATATTCCTTTCCCAACCGGTAGGCGGCGTAATCGTTGCCGTTGTCAGCAGAGCGTTTCAGCCAATAGATTCCCTTGGCGGGATCGTGAATGTCGGCATCGTCGGAGAGATACAGCTTGCCGAGGGCATACTGCGCCGCGTCCAAGTCCTGCTCGGCTGCGCGTTCCAACAGCTTTTGCGCTTTGGCTGTGTCCGGTATCAGCAGTCCGCCGTCACGGTACGCCGTGCCGATGATGTACTGCGCATAAACGTCACCGTCCTCCGCAAACTGCTCCAACTGCTCCGCCGCCTCATCCCGTTCCCCCAGAGGAAAACTCTCATCGTTCGCCACGCTTTGCAGATCCTGACACTCGTAGCTCATGTCATAGGTGCTGATCCGCTCTCCGTTATCCTGAATTTCCTCGTCCTCGAAGGAAATTCTGTTCATGCGGATATGCTCCGCCTCTTTGATGACGGCGTTCTTGATCTGGCGAAATTCCTTCTGCTGAGACAGCGGTGGACGCAGCCGTTTCTTTCCCTCGGAGTAGTAATCCTCCACCTGACATTGCAGCTCCCACCATGTTTGGTAGCACGCATCCACGGTAGGCAGCCGCGCCATTTGGTCGACGATCTCATCCACCAGCTTTTTCATCGGCTTCGGCAGATAGCCGTAGGTTTTCTTGCCCGCTACGGTGCTGAGTTGTTTGGAGAGTTTCCAGATCATCTGTTCCGCCTCCGGGTGGATGCAGGTCATTTCCCGCATTGCCTTCGCCAATTCCAGCATGGCTTTCCGCGCTTCCGCCACCAGCTCGTCGCGGGATTTGCTTTTCTGCTCGTAGACGTGCAGCAGCTCCTGTCGGAAAATTTGGTTGGTCAGCGTGGACTTGATTTGGCGGATACCGTCTTTGGACAGGTACGCCTGATTCAGCTTTGCCGACCACGCCATCATGTGGACATGGGGATGGTTTCCCTCGTCATGGAACGCTGCGTACCAGCGAAAGTCCTCCGGCGGGATCTTCATCGCCGCGGCGATATCATTGCGGTGGGTACGCAGTAATGTGCGCCATGCCTCCGCGTGGTTGTAGCCAAGCCGCTCCGCATCTTCACGATGGAGGGAGATGATGTGCGTCCACACGTTGCCGGTGTAGTGATCCAATTCGTCCGCGACAGTGGCGAGGTCAACGGCATCGTTATCTCCGAAGAGACCGTGTTCCCCCAACCGTTCCGCCCTGGGCCGCAGGGCGATGTACTTGGCGTAACCTTCCATGCCCTGTACCCGATCCCAATTCGATTCCAGCGCCAGTGTGATGAGCGCGGACGCCGTTGCCTTTGTCGGGCGTGAGAGGTAGTCCTCGTACTCCATCAGTTCTTGTGCGTCAGGGAAATCCTTCACCAGCTTTGCGATGAGTTGCGTCTGCTTTTGGGTGGGCGGACGGTCATCCGGGATGATCTCCACCCGCTCCCGCGTCGCAATGTACTTGAGGTACCCGCCAGCGCTTTGCCCAGCGCCGCACTTGATGTACGGGCTTTTGACGATCAGCTTTGCCATGCTTCACTCTCCAGATCACGGAGCTTTTGCTCCATCCGAAGCTGACCGTTGGTGCGCTTGACGGCGGCGATGCTCTTGGCCCGCTCCTGCCGCAGCACTTCCTCGCTCACGTTGAGGCTTTGCAGGAGGATGGACATTGCCATGTCCATCTCCACCGCCTGCTTGTAGAGCAGCGACGCGATGCGGTCCTCGAAGAGTTTCAGCCGACTGTCGATGGCGGATTGCACCGCACGGGGCAGCGTGGTGCTTTCGCCTGCGGCGAGCATATCCGCGTAGCAGTTCACCGCCTTTTCGATGAACTCATTTTTGCTGCGGCAGTTATCTACCTGATACCACCGTTCTATTTTTTGCTTGGTCTCCGGCTCCGGCCGATAGGTCAAGCGATCCTTGTTATCACTCATAAAATGCCTTCTTTCTCACTAAGACGCCGTCGAAAAGTCTGTATTCATCGGCTTTTCACGGACGTCAGACGCCAATTACACAAAAAATCTTCCGAATAGACGCCACAACCGCCTGCGTTGAAACCCCCGTCAACTGCCCGCACTGCGGGTAGAAGTGATTGGGCAGAGCGTCGGTTCCGACGCCAGCCCTTTATCCTGCTATAGATAAAATCCCCCGATAACCACCCGATCTGCCCGAAATACGCTGAAGGTGCGTCCCATACGGCGAGGGAATAGCCTCTCCAGAGGGGTTTCAAATCACACTCTCACAAACGGCTCACATTCGCTTTCATATTCGAAATCGGGTACACACTCGTCCTCACTCACAAGAGCGCACACAGCGGCTCACACGCGCAAACAGGGCGTGTTTCAGATGGTGGGTGCTATCACTACTCTCGGCATGGACTGCGCAGTTACAAACATCCCCAGCCCAGGTGTTATCAGCACGTACTTTGCCGTTTTACGCATGGGGGAGGAGCGCGTGAGGAGAGAACGCGGAGCCCCTTCGGAACGGAGACGCGCGCCGTGCGCGTCTCCGTTCCGAGGCGCCGCGGCCCCGCAGGGCCGCGCTGCTTCGTTGCTGTATCCTGCACTGCACTGACGAGCTTCGTGACTTGTCATCGATGCGTCGAAGTGCAGAGGCGAAATGTCCACCGCTTTCACGCACTCTGCCGTGCTGACAGCTTTGCTTGTATACGACGACGCTCCGCTGTGCTGTCCAACGCTGTGAACTGCTGTTCGTAGTAACGCTCCACGACCTCGGGCATTGGGATGAGCGTGTAAAGCAGGCTGCCGTTTCTCTTGATGCCGCGCCGCGTGATGATCTCTGTGTGTTCCGTGACGATGAGACCACGTTCCTCCAAAAGACGAACGTGCTTTGCGACGGTGTTGCGCGAAAGGTGCAGCTTCTTTGCAATGGTCGCTTCGCTCGGATGACATTGGTTTGTCTTGCGATTCGCGTGACGCAACAGGTAGATGTACACCGCAATTGCACCGGCAGGCAGGTCGAAGTCCAGCAGCTCATTCGGAACGGGGAAGCAGTTTTTTGCGCGCTCCCAGCCGACTGGCGGCTTTGTTCTTCTCACGAATCATCACCGCCCTTTGTGTGCTGTTCCACCCATTCGATGAACTTCTCCTTTGGCACGACCATGCGGCTGCCGACGCGCAGCGTTGGGAAGTCCTTTTCGTGCATCAGGTCGTAGCTGCTCGCAGGCGATACGCCGAGCACCTGTGCGACCATTGCCGCGTTGAGAAACAGCGGCAGGTCGTCATAGGTTTTGTAGGTTGACTCTTTCAAATTTCATCCTCCTCGTTTGAGATTTACCGCAAACGCATCTGATTGACTTGCGGTTATCAATCAGATACAATGGGAGCATAGCATATCCCAAAGACCGGATGCAATAGCTCCGACGATCATTGGGTACACAATGAAAACTCCATCGGAAACGGAGGGAGACCATGATTTATCGAAACGACTGTTTCTTCGAGCGGTTCGACGTGCTGTTCGGAAAGAAGAGCTGCATCGTAGCGGGCGAGGAATATCCACTGGGATACTTTGCAGCGGAGGCTTTGGAAGTGGACGATGCACTTCTTGAGGAATTAAAAAAGCTGACCCAGCGGGCCAGCGAGGAATTTGATGTGTTTTTGACTGCACGGACAGGGTCCAGTGCTGGGATGGCGATTCAGGAGCTGGACCGGGCGTGGGCGCTCATCCGGCAGCTTCCGCTGTACAATAAGATACCGTACCGGGATGGGTGTGGGAGCGTCGTCAGCGGGATCGTTCATGACCTGCGCGGCGACGAGCAGAAGCATGACCGTATGCTCACAGCTGGGACAAGAGAGAACGAACTGCTGCGGCGCTGGCATGGAAGGTACGAATGTATGGCCGATGACTTCAAGCGGTTTCAATACGACACGGAGGATATGCTGACCGACCACTTCGAGGAGCTGTTATCCCGCAGACCGGAGGCTTACGCAGCAGCATTTGAAGCATGCATGGCATCCTTTCAGGAAAACTATATGGAAACGGATGATGAGGAAGATATTGCGTATATGAACGGGCGCAGGGTCAACTTCCCAGTAAGCATTTCTTTCTCAGTGGAGCGAGACCAAAAGACAGGGCAGCCATTTATGGTAGAGCGGATGACCTTTGAGGACTTGATCAGCTTTCTATATATGGACTTGTACCGCGGCATGGCGGTGGGGAATGTCCCAAGGCGATGCCACAACTGCGACAGGTGGTTTTTGGCAGTAGGCGCATACAACACGGTGTACTGCCAGAGGGTAGCGCCGGGAGAAACAAAACGCACCTGCCGTCAGGTCGGCGCTCACAGAAAGGAACGGGAGAAAAATGGCATGTTTTTTTCTTCCCGCGAATACTCCTTGGCATATAACCGGCTGAAATCGCGGAAGCAGCGGGAGACGCTCAGCGTAGAGGAATGGAACCATCAGGTAGCGCATATTCAGGAAATGAAAGCAGCACTTTTGGCAGGCGAGATGAGTGATGCCGAGTACCATACAAAGATGCGTCAGGTGTGACTGCGGATTAGACCGTAAGGATGGTCCCTCTTTTATTGTCTTCAGCAGCACAGAATGTGTATACTTTTGATAAAGACTATTATAAAGGAAAACTGGTATACTAGAGTGCGTTATTTACTTGACAATCTTTGCCTGAGCGAGTTAGAATACAAAAAAATGAAAATGAGGAAATACTATGTTAATGCAAATGCAGGAAATAGGGGATGCCAATAATATTTCTAGATATATCTATACAACCCTGAAGCACCAGATTTTGAACATGGAGTTGCTTCCAGGGGAAAAGATGAGTGAAATGAAAATCGCCAAGATGCTAGGCTGCAGCAGGACGCCAGTACGAGAAGCATTTCATCAATTGAGATTGGAGGCATATTTAGAGTCTCGCCCTCAAGTGGGGACATTTGTTCCCAAGATTGATATGCAACGAGTAGAGGAAGTTCGATTTATTCGTGAGAGTGTAGAAATCGCTGTATTAAAGTACGGCATAGAGCACGATATGTTTAAGGCATATGTTGCAGAGCTTCAAGATTTGATTGACCAACAAGAGGAAGTTTATGCTCGGCTTGAATATAACGAGTTCAATCGCCTAGATATGCAGTTTCATTCTACATTTCAGCGAGCAATAGGAAAAGAATATGTTTCGAAATATAGTGGAGATGAAGATATCGACTATGCCAGACTTCGATTTATGTCGATTCGATTTGAAAATAATCCACATATAGCCATTGAGCATCATCAACAAATTTTGGATGCAGTTGTAGCGAGAGATATTCCTAGAATGGAAAAGGCGGTTTCGGCCCATTTAAGCAACCTGTACAATGTACTTAAAACTTCAGAGTTAAACAATCCTGACATCATCCTTTGATGATGCCAGGATTGTTTGTTAAATGGAGATAAAAAGTAAATATGGATTTGTTTATTATGCAGAATGTAAAAAAGTTTGATTGACAAAATAGCAAATCATGGTATACTTCAAAACAGCAAGGCATTCTAGTGTGCCAGTTTGGACTCTACAATTTATGAAAGAAGGAAAAAGACATGAAAAAGCTAATGGCCCTTGCTCTTGCACTTGTAATGGTTTTGTCTCTCGCGGCTTGCGGACAAAAGGAGAACCCAGATGCAAACCAGCCTCAAGTTGGCGAAGAATCTACTCCTGAGAAAATCGCGTTTGCGCTTTCGACCTGTGGGGCCGCGGATACCCCGTTGGACGCTGGGTGCCAGAAATGGGCAGAACTTCTTAATCAGACTGGCCTTTTTGATGTTACTGTTTACAATAACTCTCAACTGGGAAATGTTGTCGATGTATTGGATCGACTGATTGACGGTGACGTTATTGCTGAAGCTGTGTCCGCATCCGACATTGCTGATCCTTTGAACATCCCTGACTTAAAAGCTACGATGGCTCCGTTCCTTTTTGATAGCATTGATGACATTAATACGCTTACGCAGAGTGACTGGTTTGCTGCACTTGCCGATCAGGCAGCATCACAGGGAGTTAAGATTGTCGCAGCGAATCTTATTAATGGTGAGCGGTATTTTATTACAAAGAAGCCGGTTGCGGAGCCTGCCGATATGAAAGGCATGAAGATTCGTGTGCCGAATAACACGAATTACATCAATACTTTTACAGCTTTTGGCTGTGCGCCGACGCCGATGGCTGCTACAGAAATCTATACCTCTTTGCAGACGAGCGTTGTTGATGGCATGGAGCACCCGCTCCCTGACTGCCTTGCAAACGGGTATTATGAAATTGCGAAATATATTTCCAATCAGGACTACCTGAAGGAGATGAATATGTTTGCCGTTTCTAAGACGCTGTGGGACCAGTGTACCGAAGAGCAGCAAAAAGCTCTTGTTGACTGTGCATATCAGGCTACTGCCTATGAACAGGAGTATTATCTCTCGGCAAAGGAAACTGCGATCAATGCTCTCAAAGATGCCGGCGTTGAATTTTATGATATCGATGTTGAAGCGTACAGACAGGCGGCCGAAGAATACTGGAATATTAGTACGGAATTTACGCCGGGCCTGCGCGATACCCTTTATGGGATTCTCAGTAAGTAAATTATTTTCCTCCAGCGCCCTCCGGCTTCTATATTAGGCAGAAACCGGAGGGCCTAAAAAAGCGGAGAAGAGGAGAACTATCTCATGCAGCAATGGATTGGCGGTTGGGGTTATCGGGTGACAGACTTCAGCCTTTTCCCGCTCTGCGTCGAAAACGAAACGCAGAGAATTATTGTTCTTCATAATATGATGGCACATCATATTCGCATAAAGTTTTCAAATCAGTATGGCAGAACACCATTGCCAATTAATCATGCGACTATAGCAAAAGCAGGGGAAGACGGTGATATTCTACCGCAAACGAGCGTTCAACTGACGTTCAACGGCGACTTGGAGACGGTTTTAGAACCAGGAGAGGAAAGATATAGTGATGAGGTCGCTTTCTGCACACGACCAAAAGAAAGAATTGCAGTATCACTATATATTAAGCCAAAAACAAAGATTACCGGGGCTTGCTCTAGCCAGTCAAAGGTGCTAACGACGGTAAAAAATGCTGCCGGTGGTGACTATTGCCTGAGAGATAAAATAGATGGATATGATCAGCATGAACACTTTACGGCATTCCTTAAAGAAAAACCGCTATATACATGTTTTTTTGGGGTGAGCCAAATAGAATTTCTCAGTGACCAGCCGGTGAAAACAGTTGTTTGCTTTGGAGACTCAATCACACAGCAGGGACACTGGAGCGAAGCGTTTTCGAGAAGTCTCTATTCGCACATGAATGGTCGAATAAGTATTTTAAACCGTGGAATATGTGGGAACAGGATACTTCATGATGCTTCTATTCGGTGCTTTTTTGGAGGCTATTTTGGAATGGCCGGTGTAGACCGTTTTGAAGAAGATGTTTTTGCTGCACAGGAGGCAAAGATTGATGCCGTTATTTTTCTGGAGGGAATCAATGATTTATTACAGCCGCGGCTTCAGGTTGCTCCAGCTTATGAATTTGTTAGTGCAGAGGAAATAATCGAGGGCATGGTGCGTTGTGAACGTATCGCTCACGAACACAATGCCCGAATATATATCGGTACAATTTTGCCATTCAAGGGCTATATGGATGCGTGGAACGAAGAGGACGAGGGAATTCGCCAAAAAGTTAATGAGTGGATACGCTCCGGTAAACATGGCTTTGACGGTGTGATTGATTTTGAAATGGCAATGAAGAGTGAAACTGATCCATCGAGCATAAAGCGCGAGTTGCAAAGCGGAGATATGCTTCACCCCAATGAAGCTGGAGGTGCGGTGATGGCGAGTCAAATTCCCTTCGAGTTTTTTGAATAGTTAAGAAAAAAGGAAAGGAGAATGCATGTGAAAAAGAGTAAGATAATTCGCACTGTGAGTTGGCTTGATACCGGAATTTTTATGGTTACATCAACATTGCTTGTCCTGCTGACTGTTTACGGGGTAATCATGCGATATTGCATAAAAAGCCCGCTGACATGGTTGGAAGAGGTGCAAATGATTTTAATTGTGCAGGTTTCCTTTTTCGGTGGAAGCATCGCCTTTCGCGAACGCGGGCACATTTGTGTCGATCTGCTAGTGGATGCTTTTCCGAAAAAACTGCATAGAGTTGTTGATGTTTTTGTATGGGTGCTCGTGTTATTATCCTTGCTGTTTATCGGATATTTAGAGGGGCAGCGGACCATATCGCAATTTCTCAATGGCCGGTGTACAAATATCCTCCGTATCCCTATGTATCTGGATTATGCGGGAGTAACTTTTGCGACTTTACTTATGACAATAAATCATGTTGCAGTAGGATGCGAAGACTTTTTTATGAAGGGAGAGAAAGACAATGCTGAGTAAAGCGATTATTCTTGCAACAATTGCTATGTTGATTCTCATCTTCCTCAAGGTACCCGTGTTTGTATCCATGATGAGTGGAGCTATGGTTTATTTTTGTATGGAACCTGCGGCAACGCTTCAGATTGCCGCGCAAAGGCTGACCTCTGGCATGGAGAGCGCTTCAATTCTTGCGGCACCATTCTTTATTTTTACGGGTGTAATGATGAATCGGTGTGGTGTTACGGAACGAGTAATGGATTTTTGCGCTCTTGTCACGGGACGATTGTACGGTGGCTTGGCACAGACCAATATTCTTCTTTCCACGGTTATGGGAGGCATGAGCGGATCTTCAATTGCCGATGCTGCTATGGAAAGTAAAATACTTGTCCCAGAAATGGAGAAGCAAGGATTGCCAAAACCGTTTTCAGCTGTTGTTACAGCGTTTTCGTCCATTATTACTCCGTTGATTCCGCCGGGAATTGGTATGATTCTCTATGGCACGCTTGCAAAGGTGTCGGTTGGCTCCCTCTTTATGGCTGGATTATGGATTGGCAGTTTCTGTTGCATCAGTATGATGGTAATGACAAGTGTAATTTCTCATAAAAAGCAGTATATGCCTCTCCGCACAGAGCGTATGCGTTGGAAGCAATTTTGGCCGGTGTTTAAGCGTGCGTTTTTCCCGCTAATGTTGATCGTGATTATTATTGGCGGGATTCGCATTGGTGTGTTCACTCCGTCTGAAGCGGGAGCGGTTGCGGTCATTTACACAATAATTTTAGGCCTCTGCTATAAAGAACTGACCAGAGAAAATTTTATAGGGGCGTTTGTTGAATGTGCAATTACGACCGGCGGTATCATGCTGATTATTGGCGCAGCTAACATTTACGCGTGGGCGCTTACAAAGGATCAGGTTCCACAAGCACTTTCAGCAATGATGCTGTCAATAATTTCTAATAAGTATGTGTTTTTGCTGATTGTTAACATTTTCCTGCTCATTGTTGGTATGTTTATGGAGGGGTGTGCAGCTACAGTCATTTTGGTGCCAATTCTGGCCCCATTGGCTGCGGCCTACGGAATTGACCCGATTCATATGGGTATGGTATTTACGCTTAATCTTTCAGTTGGTGTAATCTCACCACCAGTTGGTACGGTATTATATGTTACCTGTGGAGTGACAAACTGCAAAATTAAGGATTTTATGAAGGCTTCTGTTCCGTACTTTCTTTACCTTTTAGGTGTCCTTTTGTTTTTCTCCTATATACCACTGTTTATTCATATCCCGTTTCTAAGCATTGCATGAGAAAGGAATCAATTAGCATGAGAGAACAGATTATTCGTTCTGTTATGGACAAAAAAGTAATTGCAATTATGCGTGGCATGGAGCCTGCGTCATGTGTAAGCACAGCAAAAGCATTACTTGCCGGGGGAATTTGCCATGTTGAAGTAACGTTTGATCAGAAATCAAACGATTGCAGAAAGACGGCAGATGCAATCGAAGCAATTATTGAAGAACTGCCGCGAGAAATGCGGGTTGGTGCAGGAACCGTGTTAACTCTTGAACAAGTTGACATTGCCGCAAAGGCGGGAGCGGAGTATATCATCTCTCCAGACGTTAACGAAGCGGTTATTCGACATACGATTGAGATGGGACTTGTTTCCATGCCAGGAGCGCTGACCCCGTCTGAGGTTATGGCGGCGCATAGGTACGGCGCTGACTTTGTAAAGCTGTTTCCGGCAGGGAATATGGGTGCATCATATATTAAGGCGGTTCGTGCACCGATCAGCCATGTAAAGCTGCTGGCTGTTGGTGGCGTAAGTGCAGAAAATGCGAAAGCCTTTATTACAGCAGGCTGCGTTGGAGTAGGGGTTGGCGGAAACCTAGTCAACAAAGAATGGATCGAGCGAGGTGAATTTGAAAAAATTACGCAGGCCGCGCGAGAAATCATAGATGCTGTTGCTAGCGAAAAGTAAGGAGCGAAGATGGAAAACAGAATTATTACATTCGGTGAGATCATGATGCGGCTCAATCCGGAGGGCTATCTCCGCTTTGTGCAGGCAGATAAGTTTGAAGCGACCTATGCCGGCGGCGAGGCCAATGTGGCTGTGTCGCTTGCCAACTACGGCATGGACGCAGCTTTCGTCAGCAAGGTCCCCGCGCACGAGATTGGTCAGTGCGCCGTTAACGAGCTGCGCCGCTACGGTGTGGACACCTCGCTGATGCTGCGCGGCGGCGCGCGCCTCGGCGTTTATTACTGTGAGAAGGGCGCTTCCCAGCGTGCGAGCAAGGTCATTTATGACCGCGCAGGCTCCGCCATTGCCACGGCCGCGGCTGCGGAGTTTGATTGGGATAAGATCCTTGACGGCGCGGACTGGTTCCACTGGACCGGCATCACGCCCGCGCTCGGCGGCGAAATGCCGGAGGCCTGTCTGGCTGCCTGCAAGGCCGCAAAGGAAAAGGGACTGACGGTCTCCTGCGACCTCAACTACCGCAAGAAGCTCTGGACGCGCGAGCAGGCCGGCGAATGCATGGCGAAGCTCCTGCCCTATGTCGATGTGTGCATCGCCAACGAGGAGGACGCCAAGGACGTGTTCGGCATCGAGGCCGAGAACACCGACATTGATTCCGGCAAGCTCGATCATGAGGGCTACATCAGTGTGGCGCGGCAGATCGCCAAGCGCTTTGGCTGCAAAAAGGTCGCCATCACGCTGCGCGGCTCGATCTCCGCGTCTGACAACGACTGGGCCGGTATGCTCTATGACGCCGCATCGGACAGCGCGGTGTTTTCCACCACCTATCATGTCCGCATCGTTGACCGTGTCGGCGGCGGCGACAGCTTTGGCGGCGGCTTGATTTACGCGCTGGTTGCGGGAAAGAACGACCAGCAGGCAATCGATTTTGCCGTTGCGGCTTCCTGCCTCAAGCACGCCGTGGAGCACGACTTCAACCAGATGAGCGTCGCCGAAGTCGAGGCGCTCGCCGCGGGCAACGCTTCCGGTAGAGTACAGAGATAAGGAAGATGCGATGGACGAGATTAAAAAGTACGGTTTTAAATTAGAACATATAGGAATCAATGCAGCTAACGATGAAGAAGCCAAGAGAGTGGCAGAGCTACTTGAAGCAGCATTCTCCTTTAATTGGAGGGAAGGTCGTTCATCGATATTTGCAGGGGACAATCGAATTGAAATAATGAAAAAGCCGGGATATGGGCATCATGGACACCTTGCTATTGGTGTAGACGACATCGACGAGGCTCAAAATTTGCTCGAAAGAAAAGGCTGGAAATTTAGAGAGGATACCCGTGTAGTAAAGGATGGGCAGACGGTTGCGATTTATCTTGAAAGAGAGATTGCGGGGTTTGCTATACATCTTCTACAAAGAAAATAAGCTGAGAAGGTGAAACCAATATGAAAATCGAATCAAAAAAATTACAAGAATACGCAAAAGATATGTTTTGCAAAGCGGGGACAACTGAGGAGGAGGCAGCAATTGTTGCGGAAGAGCTTGTAACATCGAACTTGATGGGGCTTGATTCTCATGGCGTTTTACGCATTCCACAGTACTTGGATCAAATAAAAGAGGGACTGATTATTCCTGGCTCTGAGGTGCGAATTGTAAAAGAGACATCTACTACAGCCATTGTGGATGGCAATCACGCATTCGGACAGATGGTAGGACATAAAATGGCAACTCTGTTGATAACCAAGGCAAAAACGAGTGGTGTGGCCTGCGCAATTAGCATTAATACGCCGCACGTTGGAAGAGTGGGCTCTTACACAGAGCAAATTGCTAATGCAGGATTACTCGCGTTTAGTACCGTCGGCTTATACTACAATAAGCCGCTAGCACCGTGGGGTGCAATGGAATCACGGATGGGGACCAATCCGATTTCGTGGGCGGTTCCCCGCAAGGGGGAATATCCCGTGTTTATGGACGGTGCAATGACGGTGGTTGCTGAAGGTAAGATTCGGACTTATGTACAAAGAGGCAAGCCGGTTCCTCATGGTTGGATTCGTGATGGCTATGGTAAAGACACAACCGACCCAATGGCATTATATCGTGAACCTGCTGGAACGATTTATCCTGTTGGTGGTCCAAATGCGGGTGGTGTAAAAGGCTCAGGGCTTGCGGTTATGGCAAATATGTTCTCTATTGCGCTAGCGAATGATGACTATTGGACTGGCTTGGCAAAGGGCGAAAAGCAACACGCCGAAAATGGCGTGTTTATGATGGCTATCGATCCAGACGCTTTCTGTGGAAGAGATGCCTATGCGGCGCAGGTAAAAAATCATAGTGACTATATCAAATCGGCAAGACCGGCGGAAGGATTTAAGGAAGTGCTCATGCCTGGCGAATTTGAACATCGTAATGCAGATAGGCTTTTGCAAGAGGGCATTGAACTTCCGGATGACACATGGAACGGCATTGTCTCCATCGCGAAGAACTTGGGCTGTGATTGGGCAGAAGCCTACGAGGTCGGCGAGATCAAAAGTAGATTTGTGCGTTACTAAAGGGCGAGAGACAATAATTTCTTAGGTTATATATTAATCCTCTAAAACAAATCGTAATCGGCTACCTCCGCTGAATGACTTTTATTGAATACAGCAGTGCAAAATATGACGGTATGAGTGCGTGCAAGACGGCTTTTGCAGTCTACAGATTTGTGATATTTTTGCTGTATGGAGAGGACAGAGCGGTGGGCGTACTTTTTGATTACAGCGGTGCGTTTTTGGAATAAAATGAGGATGCGATGGCTTTAATTTGCCACTTCATTTTTTGCGAAAGTTGTGGTATACTGTATCACAAAAAAGGAGGTGCGAAGCCGATGTCTGACCATATCTACGCACAGAGTGAGATTTTTGCTGCAGTACGGCAGCTGCTAAAAAAGTATCATGCGGAAAGCGCGATCCTGTTCGGCTCTTATGCAAGGCAGGAAGCGGATGCAGCCTCTGATATTGATTTAATCGTGGTCGGTGGCAGCAAATTTGATCCGACGGATATTTTCTGCATTGCGGAGGAGCTGCATCGCACCTTGGGAAAAGCTGTGGATGTTTACGAACTGCGGGAGGTCAATGTAGGTTCTGCTTTCTATCGTACGATTATGGAGGAAGGGGTCCGGATCGCATGAAATACAGTGACCAGCAAAGAATTGAAAAGATGCGGGAGACAACAGAGAAGCTCCTGCGTTATGTGGAGAAAGAGAACATCACTCCGGAGAGAATTTTTGCAGAAGAAGCACTTCAATGGACTGTTACAACACCGCTCTATAATATTGGAGAGCATGCCGCTAATTTATCAGAAGACTTCAAGAAGCAATATCCGGATATCCCTTGGGTGAAGATTGCAGGACTGAGACACAGACTGGTGCATCATTATGAGGATACGAACTGGACAGTCATCTGCGCGATCATATTTGATGTTTTGCCTTCGTTCCTCGATGAGTTGAAAAAGCTCTGACCCACACCGTGACCCACACGGGGAAACGCGCGGATGGAAACAATGGAACAAACAGGCTGTGACCTCATCCTTTTTGGACAAAAAACCGCCGGAAAGCCTTGTGTAGCAGGGGCTGGAAGGCTCTACGGCAGTTGGTAAGGATGAGGTCGGCAGTTCGAATCTGCCCAGCAGCTCCAAAAAAGTCCTGAAATCTCAATGGTTTCGGGACTTTTGCTTTAGATGAAAACCTTGAGGTGGCAAAAAAACCTTGAGAAAACCTTGAGCTAAAAAGAGACGGTAGGCATTGAATGTGTCTACCGTCTCTTGCTGTTTAATTCTATTTAGCTATCGCTGTCTGCTTTGGTGTCAAACATTTCGGCAGCAGCACGCTCATTGTCTTCTGATAATCTACGTTTTCGCCTGATTGCTGCATTGGTGCTGCCATCTTTTAATTGGAGATGCCTTTCGTTCAAATCGCGCAGATAGTACATTTCATTTACACATTTCGCTTTGAACATCTCATTGAAATATTTCTCGGGGATGGCAGACTCACTGGCGTCTTTCTTTAACTCACCGATATCAATCCGATTTTCAAGAAAAGCGTTTATAGCATCGGATTCAAAGGTAAGCATCGGCTTTCTTGTACAGAAATTGCGCATTAAGTCGATTCCTTCAAAGTCAGCAAGTCTTGCGATGAGTTCTGCCACATCTTTTTCGGTCCGAACAGATTCAGTGGACTTATCAATACGCCCAACAAGGTAGTCGATAGATGTGTTGAGATAGTCGGCAATAGCATATAGCTTATCGACAGATGGGACAGCAAGACCAGATTCGTAGTAGGTCATTGAGCTTGCAGTGATATTAAGGTCACGAGCCATAGTTGCCTTATTTATCCCACGGGCTTCTCGGCATAGCTTAAGTCGGCTGGCTAAAATGGAACTGTCTACTTTTACAGGTTTGTTATACATATTACATTCCTCCACTTTTGATTATAGCGAGGGGAAAGTACACTGTCAACGATGATTAGCGCAAATTGAAAAAAATAGTTATAAAATACTTGACATAAGTGCAAGAATGGTATATATTAGTCACAGTCCAGTGAGGACTTTATTTTTTCAATATTGATTAGCGCTAATTGAAATAAAAAATTCAAGAGCGTTTGTATTCCAAATCCGTTCAAGAATCTTGGATGGGTTATTTTTACAAGAGATAATTAGCGTAAATTTAAGAATGGAGCAATAAAATAATGAAACGGTTCATGAGCATTAAAGATACTGCAACGTACAGTGGCCTCAGTCAATTCTACATCCGCAATCGGTGTAAAAATGGCACAATCCCGCATCGAATGATGGGGAAAAAGTATATGGTGGACTATGAGGCATTTATCGAGAGAGAACACAAATTGGCAGTACAGAGTATTGCGACATTGTCTGCACCTTAAGGGGGGAAATTTAATGGCTTCGGTAAAGAAAAAGCAGCGAAAGAATGGCAGTTTTTTCTATGAGATATCCGTTAGCAGAGGCTACAGCAAATCTCCCTATACGATGAGATGGGATATACCAGAGGGATTAGCTACAAAGACTGTCAAAGCGAGGCTTCGAGATGTGGCAGTAAAGTTTGAGCAGGATTGCAAGAACGGAAAGGTCAAGACACGAAAAGAGAGAAAGGAAGAGCTACAGCAAGCGGAACTGAAAAGAATTCTTGATGAGAAGAACAGAATGACGTTCAAGCGATACTGTGAAGAAACCTTTCTGCCAGACATTCGACAGCGATGCAGCGAAAACACAATTTACAATTATTGTCTTCAACTTGAGAAGCATGTCTATCCTGATATTGGGCAGTTGGAGATGCAGGGAATCAAGGCGGGAGATATCAACCAGCTTTTGAGAAAGCATCAAGCAGCGAGTGATTCGCTATCTACGCCTATTAAGGTCTATACCATCGTTCGAGCGGTTATGAAGATGGCCTACAAGGATGAGCTGATAGAGCACAATCCTATGGATAGAGTTGATAGACCGAGCAAACGCAAGGATTTGAGCAAGGCGCAGTCTTCGATGTCGTGCACGGTCGATGAAATTCAGAAACTTTGTGAAGCACTAAAGACGGAACCGATTCTTTGGCAAGCTCTTGTTCGGCTGCTGATTGACAGTGGAATGAGGATTGGAGAATGCGTTGGCTTGCTTTGGAGCAATGTTGACTTCGATAAGGCGAGAATCACCGTAGATGGTACGTTAGTTTATTCACCCGATAAAGGCGTGTTCCGAGACAGAACCAAGAATGGAAAGAGCCGAGAGTTTGGGATTGACCCTGATATCATAAGACTGCTCAAGGTCTTAAAAGAAAAGCAAAAGCTCACAGAAGAATCGGAATACGTGTTTACAAACGAGCAAACAGGAAAACCGCTGCATCCAGATTCGCCCCGACGTTATTTGAAGAAACTTGGAGAGAAGTGCGGTATCAAGGGGATTCATCCTCACATGCTGCGACATAGCTTTGCAAGTATTGCCATTACGAGCGGTGCAGATATTGCGAGTGTATCGGAAAAGCTGGGACATAGCGATAAGGCAGTGACGCTCAGAATGTATACACACGCTGATGCTGTAAGTATTGATAAGGCCAGTGAGACATACTGTGCGATTGGTCGGATCGACTTTTTCAAACACGGTCTGCAATTCGATTGAGGTCCTTGAATCTCCGAAGGTCCTGACCCTGCTAACAAGAGCGTCCAGCGTTTTCACATCAGGAACTGCAAAACACAACAGGACATTAAAGTTGCCGACCATGTGATAGAATGCCATGATCTCGGGCATCTGCACACAGAAGTCACAAAGCATAGGATACCCGGCAGCTTGTGGTATCGAGTAAAGAGACTATTAGAATCTCCAACGGCGGCTATAATGACTTTTTGGATGCAATCAACGTTTTCACTCCAAGGTGTTTCCCTTAAAGCGCCTTCGCCTCTTATCGTTAATACTCCGCTTTTTAGTTCCCACTCAATGCCATCAATGGTTCAGCTATCTTCACTTTCCGCTTCTGCGCCGTTATGAGTTGAGCTATCTGTTGGCCGTTCATGGCGCTCTCACAGCCAATGCAGAAAAAATCCCTATTACAAGCAGAGACCCCAAAAAGAATGCCTTTTTCATACGATTACCTCTACTTTCAAGAGACGCAACCATGAGTAAAACTCCAAAAGAGTAGTAATTGCAATGGTTCCCAGACATGGCTTCAACCGAAAATCATTCCATTGATATAGAAAGCGGAGCCCCTTTTTGGTAAAATTGACTTGAGAGAAAACCAACCAGAAAGGGGCTGACCGCTATCTACCGACAGGAAATCATTCAGGATGTGACGCTGTTTACATCCCAAAGCGCCGCCATGTTTTACGACAAGCTTTTCAGCAGCTTGGACTTCACGCTGCCCAGGGCGGCAACCGGTATGTTCAATATACTTTTGCAGGCTAATCCATTTCTCGATACCGCGCCGCGATTTCTTCTGTAATCGGCAGAAGCTGACAATCTTCAAGCGAATACACCTGATCGCATAACTGCTCAATATCCTTATAATGGTGTGAAGTCAGAAAAATGGTCTTGCCTTCCGCTTTCAGCATACGGATGATGGCCTTTACATCCTCATAGGTTTTGTAGTCCAATGCGTTAAAAGGCTCATCCAAAATCAGAATATCCTGCCCCTCCATAATCGCCTGTGCAAGCCCCAATTTCTGCTTCATGCCAAGAGAATAATTGTCTACTTTCGCTTTGTTATCGGGGTCAAGCCCCACTTTGGTCATGGTCTGCCGAATTTCTTTCTCTCCAATTTTCCCTTGAATGTCCGCAAGAAATTTCAGGTTTTGAAAGCCACTGTAAATACCGATAAAGCCAGGGGAATTGATAAATACACCCATGTCTGCGGGGAAGTCACGACCATTTTTGCCAATCTGCCTGCCACGCACATATACGCTGCCCTGATCTGGCTTCTCAAAGCCGCATATAATCTTGAACAGCACCGACTTTCCGCTGCCGTTAGCGCCAACCAAACCAACAGTTGTTCCCTGTTCTACAGACAGGGAAATATTCTGAAGAATTGCCCTGCCGCTAAAACTTTTTGATACATTTCTTACTTCAATATATGAACTCATATTCTGTCCTCCTAATTCAATATTTTCTTGTAGCCCCACATAAGGATTCCTGCAATCATCAGCGTTAAAATAGCGGCCTCTATACCAAAGGCGGACACAGCGGAAATTCCAATTCCCGGTTCCACAACAGAAATTCTTGTCAGGCTGGAAAGGCCAAAGGGCGAATAAGCTACCCAATTCCCCGGAAGGATACAGAGCAGATTTCCCGCCACTAACACAAGGAAACCGATTGTAACTTGTCTTGTGGCAATGTAGATGCCGAGCACAATCAGATATTGCACCAATATATCAAGGCACTTCATTAAAACCGCATAGAGCATAAGCCTGAAAGAAACGATTGTTAATCCAGTGCTGAATAGGGATGCCCCTATAAGGCCAGCCATAAGCCAAAAGAATGCATATATTATGAGAAATTTTGTACTGACTGATAAGATCCCCTTCACTAAATGTCTACGGCTTTTTGCACGCACAGAAATAAAAATAGATTGTCCGTTTACCGTATGTTCCACAAAAGCTGCCAGCAGGTATAGCGGTACACCGCTGGTAATAAGCATTTCCAGAAATGGGAACACCTGAAAATATCCTGTTCCGTGTCCCGCAAACAGCGAATATATCCATTCTGCGTCGGATTCTGCGGCGCCATATCCCAGCCCTTTATAAAGCGTAATTCCAACCACAACGGCCAGAAGAATCAGAATATTGCGTTTCGTCATCAGCTCATAGGAATAGTACGCGGCAATACCGTGACATTTCAGGCGAAGTTGGGGCAAATGCCCCCGCCATGCGAACCGTACAGAAAACATAATTGTCAGCATGAATAGCAGCAGCGTGAATCCTGTACTCCATGGACGAGCCGGCTCTCCAAAATTGTGGTGTAAAATCAGCAAATGATTAAAACTCGTCAGCGGAATATTTTGAATTGCCGGAAGCTTGATCCACACAGCCGAGAGGACATAAAGAACGATTACAATTCGGATCGTCCACTTTCTCCCAGCGAAATGTCCAATCCACATACAGATTCCAAATATCAGCCAACTTCCAATAAGCTGATAGAGGGTAAAACAGACAAACGCCTGCAAGGGACTGGCAAAAAGCTGTTCCAGAGTGGAAAATAACTCGGCTTCCGTTGCACCCGCAGCAAGGTTCCATTCGTTGCCTAAAGGTAATCCTATACCAGACAGAAGAATTGCCCCAGTTTGAACAGCCGTCAGAATGACTGCAATCAAACCGACCCCAATCCATTTTTTCAGAAAATAAGAATGGTAACTTTGAAACCGTAAGATTACTGGCTCTCCGTCGTCATCAATAAAGGAAAAGCAGCTTAACAGTACAATCGGCAGCACAAAATAGGTCAGATAGTAATGGTCTGATACCGCCGACAAGATGTGCCGCTCGTATGCAATACCTCCGTTTAACCTCCCGCTGATGGAAAAAAGTATACATCCGGCAAATAGGGCAAGCGACTTTCCATATCCCCACAAACGGAGATTTTTTCTGATAAGCGCAATCATAACGGACTCCTAAATGGTTACGATAGCATTTTTCTTAGAAAGGAGAAACGCTGTCAGGCCAATCACAATGCTTAAAACGATTGGGCCAAAGAAGAAAGAGAAGATTGACACGACCTCTGGATTGATTGTTGTGGGATCAAAAGCTACGACCAGCCGCAGTCTCTCCAAGCGGAGAATAGCCAGGACAAAATTTTCTAAAATGGAATACATAAACGGTCCGGTAAGGATTACAAAAATGTTCTTGCAGTATAAAGCGAGGACAAATCCGAAGGTCATTACAAAAAGGCTGACTATGCCCCTCCAAAGGGATAGGGCAACTGCATATAACAGCGGGGCCTTTATAAATGCGTTTTCAAATATATGGCTAAACGGATTTTCAACGAAAGGAACCACTGGCGGTTTCACATAGATGGTAAACACCGCCGATAGTATATAGGGAATCACAATAATACAAAGAGTTCCCAGCGCATATGCAATCCATTTGGCAGTCAGGTACTTCTTAATTTTCACTCGCGGCATGACATAGAGCAGGAAGTTATTTTTGCGCTCATAATACAAATTCCAGCATAGCGGCATCACAACAAATAGCGGATAAAGCAGAGAAAACAGTTCTGTTCCAACTTCCCATGCCTCTAAATCGTAGTGCAGTACATAGTTTTGGTAAATTGTGCAGGACAACACACTCATGGCGATTGCCAGAAGAACCGTTGTCAATAGCACCGGCAGAAAAACTTTTTTCCACTCATTTCTCACAAGGCCTATCATATTTCATTCATCCCTTTCTTTGTTTTTCCCAGTATATCGAACTCTTTCGGGCGCTTCAATAGGCCGGAAACAAGAGAGGGTTTTAAGGGAACAAGATAAATTTCGTTCCCTTAAAACCCTCGTTCATACCCTTTTCTCATGGCATGAGTATGCCAAAGACAACATAATTTTCATTCAAAATGGATTCATTGCGGGTCAGGATTTTCCCATGATACCGTTCCGTCATGCGTAGGATGTTATACAGGCCAAATCCGTGGCCGTCCCGACTTGCCTTTGTTGTTACGCCTTTTCCAAACAAGGCCATAAATTCAGTATTTGACAGCGGCGGAGCTGGATTGGAAACTGTCAATTCCAGAAAGTCGCCCTGTTTCTTACTGGATAAAAAAATTGTACTTCCTTTCGGTGAAGCTTCGATTGCATTATCCAATAAAATTCCAATGGCCTCGATCCATTCTGTTTCCGGGGTGACGGTTTTCTTGAAAAGACCGTGTAAGGATAATTCTATGTGAAGATTTGCCACTTCTGCCTGCTTTATTTTTCCAAACAGCATCCCGGCAATCATTTTGCTGTCGCATGAGAGCAGTTCCCGATCATTAAGACTGATTCCAATACTTCCTGTAAGACCTGCTACTTCTTTCCGGGCTTCTTCTAAAGTATCAGCAGAGGCAACGGCAGCTTCAATCGCCATCATCCGGTTATTAAATTCATGCTGCCTTGCCCTAACCTGTGAGATCAATTCTTCTACAATAGGCACATACTGCTCAATCATGTGGATTCGCTTTTGCTCCTGCGTCCGACGCTGATGTAGGAACAGCAATATACTGTCCAGCAGCAACACCGCAAGGATCAGAATTATAATCACCCACAGATGGGAAAGAATTCTATCCACATCAAAAGAGAGGATAGAAAGCACTGCCATGAGAAGGACAGCGATATTGGCAGATACGATCAGAACTGTGAAATCGCTTCTTTGGACGAGCTGATGGATCAAGCCGAAAAGTGGCGTGAACTCCAGTACGACTATAAGGCACAACGCCGCTATACGGCTGCCCAACAGGAGTAAAATATCCGTAGCTCCGCAGACAGCAAAAAGAACCGCGCACAGGCATTTGACGAACAGGAAAATGGAGAAGGCCGCCATTGTGCCGCAGAAAACCGTTCCGCTGGATTTGGAGCCGAAGAAAATACTGCTCAACAACAATACTGCAAAAATCAAAAACAGCAATCCAACAATATTGTCTGCTGGTAGTATTTCAAAGCCTTCACTGCGGAAAGATGCCGTCATATTTGCTCCGACAGAAAAATCCACTCTCGGTACAACACAAAGAACAAGAAGAATGGGAAAAATGAAAAAATCTTTTGCCTTTATTTCTGATTTTTGCCGGAAAACGGCTTCACAGCAGAGGGCCAGTATTCCCACATCCAGTCCTAACTGTATCAGATTCATTAGAAAGTTCATGTTTACCCCCATAATTCGGCCTGATATTTATTTCCGATGGGGATTGTATCTGTAAATCCTTTCAGAAAAATCTTCCGCTCGGATTTGTCAATTTTCTCAATATGGGATTTGTTCACGACATAACTCTTATGGCACTGAACAAATGCTGGATCATCAAGCAACGCCAATAAACCAGACAAAGTGTACCCGGAAATCGTATCTTCTTTGATGCCGGACAGACGGCTACTGGTATGGATCACAAGTTTTTTTCCAAAGGCTTCGATATAGGCAATATCCTGTGTAACATATTCTAAGATAAATTGCTTTTGCTCAATCTGAATGGTTTTTGCTTGTTGGCTCATCTGTTTAGACAATCCCAACGCGTCACGAAATGCCGTTACAAATTCTTCTTCGCCAAATGGCTTTACAAGAAAACTGTAACACTTCACATCTCGATAAGCTGAAAGTTCTTCTCCTGCCAATGCCGTTTCAAAAATAATCGGCGTATATTTATATTCCGGCAATTCGCGGAGCTGCTTTGCTAAGCTGGTTCCTTTATAGTCCTCTAACTGAATATCAAGGATAAAAAGGGAAACATCGTTCGCTTTTGCATATTGCAGGGCATCGCCTGCTTCGGGAAAAGAAACCACGTCCAATTCAGCGAATATTTTATTGATATATCGGATTATCCTTTTTACTGCATCTGGATTATCCTCTACTAATAATATTTTACTCATTATGATGGTTCTCCACTATTATCTTTGAATTATACAAATCAATTATATTATAATCTTTTTCACCCAAAGGTACAAGCAGCAAGGGTTGAAATTAGATAGTCAGGCAAACGAAATGATACCTTGTTCAAATAATGGCACCTGAAATGTAAAATCCATTTAAGATGATTTTTACAGTCTACTGATTTGTTGTATGGAGAGGATAGGGCGGTAGTCGTACTCTTTGATTACAGCGGTGCATTTTTAGAACAAAAAACGTGACTGCGATAGCTTTAATTTCCCACTTCATTTTTCACAAAAACCGTGGTATACTGTTTATGAGGTGAGGGCTGTGCAGTTTCGACCGTTTGTTTACGATGCAATGAATCGACAAGTGCCGGTGGCTATTGAGCCGATGACGCCGCAGGATGCCGCATTGACAGACCGAGAACCGTTGTGGCAGACCTCCTGGGCCAGCGAATACTTAGCTAATGAAGGCTATGAAAAATACGCGGCCAGAGTTGGAGATGAGCTGATTGCTCTGGCAGCATATGAGGTCCTTCCGACTGCGCTGGTCGTACACATTGTGTATATGGAGGCACAGCCCGAGTCAAATCCAACGCTCGACGGAGGAATCCCGAAGTACAGAGGGATAGGGAGGCTGCTGATCGCCTATGGCATCAAGCTGTCCATTGACAGCGGTTTGACCGGCGATGTGGTGCTTGAAGCGAAGACGACGAGCTTGGCGAAGCATTATGAGGAAGACTTTGGGGCCGTTTTACTTCCAACCTTTCAATCTTCCGCGCCAAGGTATTTGATCGCGGACGAAGCTGCCAAACGAATTTTCTTCACCTATCTGGATTGATTTTCTGTGAGGAGGTGCTTTGCATGGATATGAATAAAATCAGACCGGCGTCTGATGCGGCGTGGTATTGCCGCAAAGATGCAGAGGAAGAACGTTTTTATGAGATATTCTTTCAACTGTGTCGCAAATACAGCGTGCGTTGGGCAAGCGCCACACCGAAGGAGAAAAGCTTTATTGAAGAGGTGACTCGCGTCACCTATGAGCGGGACAGGGCACAGCGGCTCGGCTTACCGCTGTCGGAGGTGCGCCCCTCGTTCGCGTCTTGAAAGCGCTTTGACCCACACCGTGACCCACACGGGGAAATGAGCGGACGGAAACAATGGAACAAGCAGGCTGTGACCTCATCCTTTTTGGACAAAAAACCGCCGGAAAGCCTTATACTGCAAGGGCTGGAAGGCTCTACGACGCTTGGTAAGGATGAGGTCGGCAGTTCGAATCTGCCCAGCAGCTCCAAGTAAAAACCCTGTAGTTTCAATGGCTACAGGGTTTTTCTTTTGCCTTTAAGGAATGGTTTTCCCTTTAGTTTTCCCTTATGAGAGTGAAAAGAACTCATTTTTCACCACCAGACACGCTTTTAATGAAGTTATCCATGCGTTCTGAACTTGCTTGCTTCATTTGCTCTGTGACATGACCGTAAACGTCGAGAGTAAAGGCAGCAGTTGCATAACCGAGATTTGATTGCACAGTCTTGATATCATCACCAGACTGGATAGCAGCGACTGCGTAAGAGTGACGCAGGTCGTGAAAGCGAGCGTCAGGGCGTCCAATTGCTGTTGTAGCCTTTTTGAAAGCGCGGTAAATGGTCGAGTTATCAAAGTGGTGTCCGCACTCATTTGTGAAGATAAAATCGGCATTTTCCCAAGCTGTACCGGCTTTAAGCCGCATTTCTGCCTGTATTGCTTTTTGGCGCTTGAGCAGATCCATTACGGCTGTGGCAGGTTTGATAGTCCGACCTTTGCTGTTTTTGGTGGGCACAATGCGGTAAACGCCCTTATCCTCGCAAAAGCGCTGTAACTGGCAGTTGATAAGAACCGTACCGTGTTCAAAGTCAATATTGTGCTAACTGAGGGCCAGTACCTCACCTTCACGCAATCCCATAAAAAGAGTCACCGACAGTAGAATTTCAGACGGATTACCTCGAATTTCAGTGAGAAATTTCTGTATGTCCTCGGTATCGAGAGGCGTTAACTCTTTACGGACTGCCTTGGGGATATTGCAGGCATCAGCGGGATTAAATCTCAAGTAGCCAATAGCAGCAGCTTGATTAAGAGCCTTGTGAAGAATGCCATGCAAGTCTTTTATTGTTTTAGGAGAGAGAGCATGATCGCGTGTCTTACAAGGTGAGCTGAGTCCATTATAAAATGCTTGGATCGTCGGTGTGTCGAGTGCTTCTAAGCGAATGGTACCCAAGGCGGGCTTTAAATGATTGCGGATCGAGGCTTCATAAATCTCTCGTGTGCGAGGCTTGACGTTGTTTAGATAATCTTTTGCCCAAATATCGAGCCACTCGCCCACGGTCATCTTCAGCGGCTCCTTGTAAGTCCCATTGTTAAGCTCGATGGCTATGGCCTGCATCTTTTCTCGTACCTCTTTTTGAGTTTTGCCCGAAAATGAGCGCTGGATCTGCTTGCCAGTGCCAGAATCATAGCCCGTTGTGATGCGGGCTTCCCAGTAGGTGTATGCAGTACCCTTGCGTGTGACGGTCTTCTTTCTAATCGTGCCCGCGCCCTGTGCGGCGCGAGAATTTGATTTGCGGGGCATAGCGTTTCCTCCTATTGCCTAATTGATGTCACATTGTAAAATAGAAAAGGGGGAGAGAAACTTGTCCCTCCCCCTAAAAAATTTTTATGAATTCAAGAATTCGAAAATCGCCTCACGCGGGATGCGGATAACTTTGCCGCAGCGGATACATCTCAACCGCCCACATCGGATGAGCTTATACGCAGACGTGCGCCCGATTCGGAGCACCGATGCCGCCTCAACAACCGTGAGCGTAAGCGGTAAATCTTCCTCGACGGCAACGGCGCGGTAACGGCGCACGGTGCGCGCTACAGCGATGTCATTGTCCTTCTGCCGAATCAGACGAGCTGGCGCTACATGTACGCGGACGAGCTCAAGACCGTGTTCCACCGCGACGGCTTTACACTGACGGGCTTTGTGGGCCCTGATCCGGACAGCAAGGAAGATAAGCTTTATACGCTCAGCGATCTGGATAAGCTTTCCACCGTGTTTGACGATGGACAGCTGCACGCAGGCAAGACGACGATCTACACCGCCCAGTGGGAGCGTATCGGCAATAAGACGGAGGACAGCTCCGCCTACTATACTAAGGCGGACGATGGTACCGTGAAGATCGAGTCGGTCGATCAGGACGAGCTTAAAAAGCAGCTCGAAACTGACAGCACGGCGCAGATCGTTGTGTCCGGGCTGGAAGCGGAAAAAGTGACGCTGCCCGTCAGCGCCGTGAACGACGTCCTTGATTTGGAAGCGAAGGCGCTGTCGATCAAGATGGCGGACGCGGCGATCACGCTGGACAAGACGGCGATGCAGTCGGTCGTCGAAACAGCGGACGGCAACGATATTCAGCTGCATGTCAGCACCGGCGATGCACTGAGCAGCGATCAGACCGAAATCATCGGCGATATCGAACAGGGCATGGTGCTTGATGTGAGCCTGACGGCAAACGGAACGGAAATTCACAGCTTTGACGGTGAGGTGACCGTCTCCGTCCCGTTTGATTGGACGCAGCAGGGCGTGCTGCAGGCGTGGTATCTTGCCGATGACGGCACAAAGGAGCCGGTCGAGGCGGCCTACCGCGACGGAAACGCCGTGCTGACGCTCAAGCACTTCTCGACCTATGCCATCGTGGTGAAGGCGAAAGACCCTGACAGCGGCATCGTGAGCATGGGCGAGAACGAGGTCACAGTCCAAAAGCAGGCGGACGCGGTTTACTACGCTGCGGCGCTCTACGCCGAGGACGGCAGATTTCTGGCCTATGCCGCGAGCGAAGCTGCGGAGGATGAAGAAACCGTGACGCTCAAGTGGGCGAACGCCGACTGGTCGAAGGCGGCGAAGGTCAGGGTGTTCTTCCTTGACGCGGACCGCAAGCCCGTCGCCGAAGCGGTGACGGCGCTGATCAAGGGCAAAAGCCAGAAAAACTGAGCGGCTACAGCACAAGAATGAAAAAGGGAGCGCATCGGGCCTTGCCCGATGCGCTCCCTTTTAGCGCGCGTTTCTTACTTTTTCAGAAAATACATGTTGATCTCGGCGCGGGCGATCAGCGCGCCGGTGTCGTCGGTGATATTGACCTCGAAAAAGCCGATGTGACCGCCGACCCTGACCGGTCGGCCGACGGCGGTGAGCGCTTTGGACTGCACCGTCGAGCGCAGATAGTTGATCGAGCCGTTCAGCGTGACGTTGTGCTGGCCGTAGTTGATGCGCGCGAACGCGCCCGCGGCGGTGTCAGCCATTGCGTAGAGAAAGCCGCCGTGCACGCCGCCCCAGATGTTGGAATTTTCCGGCGTGACGTCGGCGGTCAGCACGCTTTTTTCCTCGTCGACCGAAACGACGCGGATGCCGTTGTGACGGATAAAGCCGCTGTGCTCGCTCGAAAGCATTTCCTGATAATTTTCGACCATGATGCGTTAGCCTCCTTCAGGCGCGGAATATCAGACTAAGGCAAGCATAGCAGAATCGCGCCGGAGGCGCAACAGAAAAATGCGCCGCGCCGCGAAACGGCAAGATTTGAGGTCGCTTTCCGCTTCGGAACGATTTACAAGCGGCGAAAATTCTGCTACATTAAAAGCGATTCGAACCAAGGGAGACTGTTTTTTATGAACGACTATCAGGCTAAATTTGTTACGCCGGAGCAGGCTGTCAAGGCTGTGCAGTCCGGCGACTGGGTGGACTACGGCTTCGGTGCGGGTTTTCCCGAGCTTTTGGACAAGGCCCTCGCCGCGCGCAAGGGTGAAGTGAAGGACGTCAAGGTCCGCGGCGGTCTTGTGATCCGCCCGCGCATCGAGGTCGTCGAAGCAGACCCCGAGCAGGAGAGTTTCAGCTATTACAGCTGGCACATCGGCGATTATGAGCGCAAGCTCCAGAAGAATGGCCTTGTGAAATTCATGCCCGTCATGCTGCGCTCGTTGCCGTACCTCTATCGCGACAAGCACATCCGCTGCGATGTGGCATTCGTTCCCGTCTCCAAGCCCGACGAGAACGGCTACTGCGGCCTCGGCATTTCGAACTACGCCTGGCGCACGATCTTTGAGAGCGCCCGCACCGTGATCTTCGAGATCAACGAGCACTATCCCAAGCTCCAGGGCGTGGACGGCTCGCACCGTGTGCACCTGTCCGAAGCGGACTACATCGTCGAGGGCGAGCATGAGCCGCTGCCCGTGCGCTCCTACCGCGCCCCCAGCGAGACCGATATCGCCATCGCCAAGATCGTGGTCGACCAGATCCCCGACGGCGCAGTGCTGTCGCTCGGCGTGGGCGGCGTGCCCTACACGGTCGCCAAGATGCTCGCCGAGTCCGACAAGAAGGACCTCGGCTGCCACACCGGTACCATTTCCGATGCGTTCCTTGAGCTCTACCAGGCGGGTAAGCTGACGAACGCGCGCAAGGAACTCGACACCGGCCTTTCCGCGTGGAACCTCGCGATGGGCTCTCAGGAGCTCTATGACTGGCTCGACGCCGAACCCCAGCTCTTCCACCCGGGCGATCTCGATTACATCCACTCCGTCGAGCGCATCTCAAAGTTCAGCAACGTCATCAGCATCAACGGCGGCGTGCAGCTCGACCTCATGGGTCAGGAGAACGCCGAGAGCACCGGCACGCGCCAGCTCTCCGGCGTCGGCGGCCAGATGGACTTCCTCGAGGGGGCATACCGCTCCAAGGGCGGCAAGGGCTTCATCTGCATCAACTCTTCCCGTGTGACAAAGGACGGCGAGCGCAAGAGCAATATCCTTGCCACCATCCCCGGCGGCAGCACGATCTCCGCGCCGCGCACGATGATCCAGTATGTCGCGACCGAGTACGGGATTGCAAGCCTTTCCGGCAAGACGCTGCGCGAGCGCGCCGAGGCGATGGCCTCCATCGCGCACCCCGACTTCCGCGAGGAGCTGATGAAGTACGCGCAGGAGAATTTCAAGTAATTTAGATCAAGATAAAGGACGATGTAGGATAACATGGCACAGACGGTTTTGCAGCAGGTTTTGATTCTCGCAGCGATGATGATGCTCGGCTTTTTGCTGGGCAAGTTGGGCAAAGTGGAGCGCAAGGGGGCAGACCTCCTTTCCATGCTGCTGCTGGATGTATTTTTTCCCTGTAATATTCTGGCGGCGGCCAGCGGGGATTTCGGCGATATGCCGTTTTCTCAGGTCATTAAGATCGCACTGGCTTATATGTCCTGCTTCATTCTGTTTACACTTCTGGCCAAGCCGATCGCAAAACTGCTCCGGCTGAATGAGGACGATTCGCTTGTTTTCACCCGCAGCGTGGCCTATCCAAACAACGGCTTTGTTGGCATCCCGCTCTGCACGGCGGTTTTCGGCACGGAAGGAACGGTACTGGGCTCGCTTTCCGTGCCCTGCGCCACACTCTACATGTTCCTTTTCATTATGCAGAGCTTCCGGCGCGAAAAAGATCATAATCTCAAGCAGCAGCTCAAGAGCATGCTTACGCCGATGAACATTTCAGCTGTTCTCATGATCATCATGCTGGCCACGGGATGGAAATTTACCGGTGCGCCGCTGCAATTCCTGAGCAGTCTTGCCAACTGCGTCGTGCCGACGTCGATGCTCATCATAGGCTGTCTCCTTTCGGGAAGCCCGCTTATCGACGTGCTCAAAAAGCCCATTTTGTACCTCATCACGCTTCTGCGCTGCCTTGTCATGCCGCTCATCGCGGCGGTGATCCTGCGCTTTACCGGCTGGAACCGCACGGTGTGCCTGTGCATCGTAATGGTGCTCGGATGCAGCGTGGCGACGGTCATCAGTATCTTCGGCGTGCGCTATGACCGCTCGCCCGAGATGGCGAGCAAGAGCGTGCTGCAATCGAATCTGCTGCTGCCGGTCACGATGCCGCTGATGATGTTCATCGCCGAACGGATCTTATAAGGAGAGACGATTATGGCCTTCTGTTTACCCCTGCAAAGCTCGGCACGTGCGAGCTTAAAAACCGCATCGTCCGCTCGGCGACGAACGGGCATCTGTCTGACGAAAAGAGTCAGGTGACGCCGCTCTGGGCGGATACGCTCATCGAGCTTGTGAAAAACGAAGTGGGCCTTGTCATCACCGGCCATTTCTGCGTCGACAAGATGCAGCGTGCCGACGCGGGCCAGCCCGTGCTGGACGAGGCGACGGACGAGTCCCTTCTCCGCCGCGCCTGCGACGGCGTGCACCGGTACGGCGGTAAACTTTTCTTCCAGCTCAGTCACAGCGGCATCAAGGGCGTCGAGAGCGTGAACGGCGCGCCGCCGAAGCACCCCGAGGATTTCACTCGGGAAGAGCTCGACCGTCTGGTTGAGCAGGTTGCCTTCGCGGCGTGGACGGAGCGGAGGTCAGCGGCATCGACTTCAACCGCCGCGCGGGGCAGAAGACGCCGTTCTATCTGGACGCGCTCATCTGCGAGCCGGACTTTGCCGCAAAGCTCAAAAGCGGCGCGCAGGATGGGAGCAAATGCCTTGCCTGCAACGGTTGCTACACGATCTACCGCAAGCGCTTTGTGCGCTGCGTGCAGCATCAAGACGAGATCGAGCAGTTCAAAACCATCCCGTGGTAAAGAAAAACGGCAGAGCCGGCGCATTTTGCGCCGGTTCTGTTTTCACTGTTCGATGACGCTTTATCATGTTAACGAAATGAAAGGGCCGCGGGCCTGCAATTCTATCGACATTACCGATTGCATTCTGTCGGAATCTGCCATATACTGCAATAAAATTCAGCATTTCTACGCGCCGCTTGAAAAATCGGGCTGCTGCGGCGATCTGCAAGGAGGAGTCACCCATGAAGCGAAACTTTATTGCCAAGCGCTTCCAGAGCGCGGGCACCGGCCTGACGCTCGACACCGCGGCGCTGGCCAAATACAAGGACATTGTCGACCTGAGCATCGGCGACACGGACTTTACGACCGACGAGGCCATCATCAACGCGGCCTTCCGCGACGCCAAGGCCGGCCACACTCACTACGGCGACCCCAAGGGCGACCCCGAGCTCATTTCCGCGGTCTGCAAGGCGTGGGAAGAGGACTTCGACCAGACCCTTCCGCGTGACCATGTGCTCGTGAGCGCGTCGAGCTGCCTCGGCATGTCGCTGGCGATGTTTGCCATCCTCGATCCCGGCGACGAGGTCATCGTCTTTTCCCCATATTTCGCGCTGTACCGCGCGCAGATCGAGCTGGCGGGCGGCGTGTGCGTCGATGTGCCGACCTACGCCGAGGAGGACTATGCCATCAGCGAAGAGCGCCTGCGCGCTGCCATCACGCCGCGCACGAAGGCCATCATTTTCAATAACCCCACGAACCCCACCGGCATGGGCTACGATTTGTCCACCATGGAGATGCTTGCCCGCGTGGCAAAGGAATATGATCTTCTCATCGCGGCGGACGAAATTTACACGACCTACATCTACGAGGGCGACTTCCGCCCCATCCGCACGCTGCCCGGCATGGCCGAGCGCACCATCACGCTCAACAGCTTTTCGAAGAACTTCCTGATGACCGGCTGGCGCGTGGGCGTTATCATTGCTGAGCCGGAATTCCTCGACGTGATGAACCGTATCAACGGCTCGCTCGTCTACTCCGCGCCGTCCATCTCCCAGCGCGCGGGCATCCAGGCGCTCGCAATGCGCAAAGAAATCCGCGAGAAGTACGTGACCGCGTACCGCGACCGCATCTTCTACTCTGCCGACCGCATCGAGAAGATCCCGTATCTGAGCCTCGTGCGCCCGAAGGGCACGTTCTACCTCTTCCCCGGCGTGGAGAAGACGGGGCTTGACGACAAGCAGTTCTGCAAGGAGCTACTTGAGCGCGCGCACGTGCTCGTCAGCGCGGGCACCCCGTTTGGCAAGACCGGCGCAAACCACTTCCGCATCGCCTGCACCGTCGGCATTGACCAGCTCAAGCAGGCGTTCGACCGCATGGAGAAGCTGGAATTCTGAGAATTCCGCTTGTGTCCGTAAGACGGGCATGGTAAAATCAAAAGATAACGAAAAAGCTGCCGTTTTTCGGCAGCTTTTTTCAAAAGGAGGGGCGCTTATGCAGGAAAAGTCGAAACCTGTGGATAACCTGCGCGCGGACGCGGAGAAAATCATCACGCGCGCCATCGCGGCGGTGCTGCCGGACGCGGCGGTCGAGCGCGCGCTGAAAGGCAAGACCTTTTTAGGAAGGGTGTACCTCGTCGCGGCGGGAAAGGCCGCGTGGCAGATGGCGCACGCCGCCCGCGCGTGTTTGCAGGATAATTTCTGCGGCGGTGTGGTCGTGACGAAGTACGGTCACGTGAAAGGTGAGATCGCGGATGTCGCGTGCTTTGAGGGCGGGCATCCCGTGCCGGACGAAAACTCCCTGCGCGGCACGGACGCCGCGCTCGCGCTGACGGAAGATTTGACCGAAAGCGACACGGTCGTCTTTCTGCTCTCGGGCGGCGGCAGCGCGCTTTTTGAAAAGCCGCTGCTTCCGCTTGCGGAATTGCAGGACGTCACGAATCAGCTCCTTGCCGCGGGCGCGGACATCGTGGAGATCAACACGATCCGCAAGCGGCTTTCCGCCGTCAAGGGCGGACGCTTCGCCCGACACTGCGCGCCGGCGCAGGTCTTCGCTGTCGTGCTGAGCGATATTCTGGGCGACCCGCTCGACATGATCGCCTCGGGCCCCGCGTATCCCGACAGCTCAAGCTGTGCGCAGGCGCTCGATATTGCGAAAAGGTACGGCCTGCGCCTGTCGGAGCGGGCGTGGGCGCTTCTGGCACAGGAGACGCCGAAGACGCTCGAAAATGTCGAAACGCAGATCACCGGCAGCGTGCGCGAGCTCTGCGCGGCGGCCGCCGCGGCGTGCGAAGCGCTCGGCTACGAGCCGATGATCCTCACCGATTGCCTCTGCTGTGAGGCGCGCGAGGCGGGGAGCATGCTTGCTTCCATTGCGCGCACGCATGCGCGTGACGGGAAAAACCTTGCGTTCCTCATGGGCGGCGAAACGGTCGTCCACCTGAGGGGAAAGGGCCTCGGCGGGCGCAATCAGGAGATCGCGCTCTCCGCAGCGCTCGGCATTGAGGGACTTTCGAACGCGCTCGTCTTCTCCGTCGGCTCCGACGGGACGGACGGACCGACCGATGCCGCGGGCGGCATCGCCGACGGCGAGACCGCGCAGCTGATGCGCCAAAAGGGTGTTGACGCTGTGCAGTCGCTCAATGATAACGACGCCTACCATGCGCTCGGCGCAGTCGGCGGACTCATCAAGACCGGCGCGACGGGCACGAACGTCAATGACGTCACCGTCCTGCTGCTGCGTGCGGCGGAATGAGGGAAAAACGCGGAGCGCTTGACAACGGGTCGTTCCGGCGTTACGATAGCTGCGGCAAGCCTTTCCAGGCTGCCGGAATTTTTAAAATGAAGGAGCCGTTTTTTGAAGTCTAAAACGATGTCACTGGAGCGTGTGCGCTGACCGGGAGGGCCGGCAAATTTACTGACACACGCCGTTCCTCCCGAGAGCCATGCTTTTCAGGAGGACAACATGAACCGCGAAAACAAACGCAAAACCTTTGAAAAAGGCTATTACAAGACCCACGCCTGCCGCGACACCTTCACCTGCAAGGTCTGTGGGCGGCTCTGCACGCCGGAAAACGCCGGCAGCGACCATCGCAACCACTGCCCGAACTGCTTATCGAGCCTGCACGTGGACATTGAGCCGGGCGACCGCGAAAGCGACTGCGGCGGCATCATGGAGCCCGTGGCCGTCTGGGTGCGAAGAGGCGGCGAGTGGGCGATCATCCACCGCTGCAAGCGCTGCGGAACGCTCAGTTCGAATCGTGTGGCGGCGGACGACAACCCGATGAAGCTCATGAGCATCGCCATGCGGCCGCTCAGCGCGCCGCCGTTCCCCCTCGAGCGCATCGAGGAGATGACCGCCCTCATGGGCGGCGAGGGAAGCGTGCGATAAGCCCAAAAGGAAACAGAGGGGGCGGCCTGCGTCGGCAGGCCGCCTCCTCTGCCGCTTGACAAGGACGGAGCGGGGAGCAGGACAGCGGTGAGAGCAGGTGTTTCGTTTGTGTTTCGGTTTTGCACAGGTGATTGCAAAACCGGCAAACCTATGGTATAATAAAACTACAGACCGATCAAAAGCCGCCTTGGCGTCGAAGATACAGCCGTTTTTGCGGCTGCTTTTCTTATATTTGGCTGCTTTTTGCCGCAGACGGCGTTTTCAGATCACACCAAATGCTGGAAGGAGATTTTTTCTATGGAGGTGAGTCACTTCTTCAGGACATGACCGCACGCGTTTTGCAGCGCCGGAAACGGACGGTGACACTTATGGCGCACACCGTCTATGATGCGGCGGCCCTCCGCGCAGGAAGCTTTGGGATCGGTCAGATCAACGCATAATAAAATATTATAATTTAAGGATGTGTTATTTTGTTACTCTCGGGGAAAAGTCTGAAACATGACTTCATCCGTTTTGTCTCCGCCACGATGGCCTCACAGGTCGTGTTCTCGCTCTACTCCATGGTCGACGGGCTTATGGTCTCGATCGGTGTGAACGAATATGCCATGAGCGCCGTCAATCTCGCGATTCCCTTCACCAACGCGCTTTTTTCCATCGCCGTGCTCTTCGCCGTCGGCTCGTCGACGCTCATCGCCATTTTCATCGCGCAGGAGAAGCGGCGCGAGGCCAACGCCCTCTTTTCTCAGAATTTTGCCACGCTGCTGACCCTTGGCGCGGTCATCACTGCGCTCGTGCTGCTCTTTTTGGAGCCGTTTGCGTACCTTCTCGGCGCAGACGAGATCACACTTGACTATGTCAAGCAGTATATTCTCGGCATCGCGCCGTTCAGCGTGTGCTATCTGGTGTCCTACAATCTCGAAGTGCTCGTCAAGACAGACGGCTATCCGCGCTACGCGCTCTTCACGGTTATCGGCGGATGCCTGACGAACTGCGTGCTTGACTATATCGCCATTTTTCACCTCGACATGGGCGTGTTCGGCGCGGCGGTCGCCACGGGCATCTCGCAGCTCGTGACCTGTATCTCGTACTTTGTCCACTTTTTCAGCAAGAAGTGCACGTTCCGGCTGTGCAAATTTCGCTTCGACCCTCACCTTTACGCGCGCATCCTGCCCATCGGCCTGTCCGACGGCGTGACAGAGTTGTGCACGGGGCTGATGATCTTCCTCTTCAACCGCACGGTGCTCAAGTGCATCGGCACGGACGGCGTCGTGACCTACACGGTCATCGCCTACGTGACGACCATTGTCATTAACCTCATGGTCGGCATCTCGCAGGGTTCGCAGCCGCTTGTGAGCTATCACTACGGCAAAGAGGATCACACGGGCTGTCAAAAACTTCTGCGCTACGCGCTCACGACCGTCTGCATCTTCGCGCCGGCGCTGTTTCTGCTCGTCTTTTTCTTCGCGCCGCAGATCGTGCGCACGTACCTTTCGCACGCGGGCGATGAGCTCATCGCCTACTCCATCGGTGCATTCCGGCGCTACAGCGTTTCGTATCTGCTGCTGGGCTTCAACATCGTCATCGGTGGGTTTATGACCGCCATCGAGCGCCCCGTGCCCGCTATTTGTATCTCGGTCGGCCGCGGGCTGGCGCTGCAAAGTGCCGTGCTTCTTCTCCTCGCGGCGATCTTCGGCGGCGACGCAGTGTGGTATACGCCGATCTTCTCCGAAGCGTTGTGCCTTGTCATGTCGCTCCTGTTCCTGCGCAGCTACCGCAGACAGACCGATATGCAGGCGTGAGCCCCGCCCAGTGCGATAAAATAAGAGAAAATAAAAAGGCCCTGGAAGCAGCGCTTCCAGGGCCTTTTGGCATCCCCGACCAGACGCTAACTGGCGGACTGACGCTTAGAAGCCAGCTATCTCATTTCATGCCGTGCAGTACACCGTCATTTACTGCCGGCCGGTTAGTTCCGCACAGATCACTTGAAAACAAAGATTTCTTCGATCGGCGCTTCGACAACCCTTGCAATATCGATCGCCAGTTTAAGTGAGGGATTGTATTGTGCCTTTTCCAGCCGCATGATGGTTTCCTGCCGCACGCCTACCTGCGCCGCCAACTGCTCTTGGGTCAAATCTTTTAATAGCCTGTACTTTTTTAATCGGCATTCAAAATCAGGCACGTTTATTCCTCACTTTCATCAAACGGTTCATCATGGTCATAATGATATAGCAGATACTCACTGAGGAATAGTTCAAGCGCTATGGAAAGAGCAATCACAATAACAAGAGCAATTAGGGTGTATTCAAGGCACCCCATGAGCCTTCCCTGTCCCAGAATCAGTATTGCAAAAAAATAATGGACAGAGCAGTTTTGTTCGCTGTGCTTTGCGCTCTCATTTTGTTTTCTTTGTACCGTTCGTCTATCAGGGTATTTGACATTTTCCCCTCATAGAAAAATCCGAAAAAGCCGAAAAACAGAAAAAACACGAAGGGGAAAATGGTCTGGTCGACGCGGTAAGTCCAAAATCCTAAAAATCCGGCAAAACCGAATAAGCCTAAAAATCCCAGTTTGGGATTTACGGTTCTGGTGGACCGAGAGGTCGATCCTCTGCGCTTGTTTGCGGAGGTAGATTGGAAAAACAACACAGCAAGGTACACGATGTACAAGGCAAGGAGTGTGCCGGAAATGGGAAAATAGAGAAAACGGTTCGAGATCAGCTGGTGGTGCCATGCAGGCGTTTGACACGATAACAGCTGTGAAATTTGCTTGATAAGCAAAAAGAAAAAACGCCGCAATCCCTTGAGATCACAGCGCTTTTGGTACGCCTGCCCGGGCTCGAACCGGGGGCCTCGGGCTTAGGAGTATGGCTTACCATGTGATACACGGTTCGGATGTAACTTCCAATATCATCCCTTACGCAGAATGACTTGTAGTAAACGAACTTTATGGTGCAAAACACCTATTCTGACGCAGTTTTATGTGTCCGTTGGGTGGTCCTATTAGCAAATTCTTAGCAAGAGGACACCCAGCCAAAGCCGATTGCTACTGCCATTCTTCACTCCCTTAGTCAAAATGACAAGGCAAATACATGGAGGTTACTATGGACAAGAAAGAGAAAAAGTCACTGCCGGAACCGCGCACATATACCGTGGAACAGATTGCAGCCATGCTCAACATTGGCCGCACAACCGCATATCAGCTCGTCAAGCAGGAGGAGTTCAGGATCGTCCGCATAGGAAATGCAATCCGCGTTTCCAAGAAATCTTTTGACGAGTGGCTGGAAAGTTTGGAATTGTGAATATTGCAAGAAACGCCGTAGGCTCAAAAAACCTATGGCGTTTTTTTATACCCATTTTTAAAGGAGGCTGGCGATGAAACTGACAGAAACAGAAATGAGGATGGTGTTTCAGATTGAAAGTACCAATCAGAACGCTGCCCTGAATGAGATTTACATGACATGGCGCTATGCGCCGAACCCGGCAACGAAAGAAACGGCGGAAGGCCTTCTGGACAAGCTCCGTCCCCTGTCGGATCAGGAGTGCATGGATTTGATCCGCAAGGTGCAGGCCGAATACCGTCTGCCGGAGAAAGCCCGCACCATCGGGGAAATGCTGGCAGAGGCCAGACAGCAATCCGGGGCGCAGAAGTTATCCGGCCATGACATTATGGCTTTGGAGCGTTTCGACCCGGCAACCAGACACATGATCGTCTTTGATGTTCTTACCCATGACTCGCCTGTTGGCTGGAAGGGTGAGAAAATGCGCCTGTTCCTGACTGACGCCGGATACAGCAAGGCTTTGGAGAATCAGGAAAAGGGTCATATCAAAATCCGCAACCATGCGAAGGTGCTTTCCGGCGACCTCCACTATGACCATAAAGGCCGTGAGAGGTAGCCGACTGAAAACTGTATCAAAATCAGTGGGATATCTTCTGTTTTTCCCTCTGTGGCTTGCGTTCTGAACAGGGCGTGGATGTTTTCCCATGCGGGAGAAAACGGAGGCATACAGACGGGTAAACCGCTCAAAATCAACACTTTTTATTTTCACAGGAAGGAGGTGCGAAGATGGCTGTTTTTCGTATTGAAAAGACCCGTGATTATACGGTCATGTCGAACCATCACTTGAAAGATCGGACGCTGACCCTGAAATCCAAAGGGCTGCTGTCCATGATGTTGTCGCTCCCTGACGAGTGGAATTACACCACCAGAGGTCTTGCGGCGATCTGTCGGGAAGGTGTGGACAGCATCGGTGCGGCGTTGAAGGAGCTGGAAACCCACGGGTATATCCGGCGCACACAGCTTCGGGATGAAAAAGGCAAGATCACGGATACCGAGTATGTCATTTACGAAATGCCTCAGTGCGAGCCGCCGTCAAGCCCAGGTACGCCTTTACCGGGTACGGCAAAGCCATATACGGAAAACCCGGATATGGGTATCCCGGATACGGCGGAACCGTGTACGGAAAACCCCGCACAATTAAATACTAATCAAACAAAGACTGATTTATCAAGTACGGAGATATCAAATCCTATCCAATCAAATCCCCCTACCCCCGCAGGGGCAAGGATGGGAACGGATCGGATGGGAGCCAGAGAATGTTATCGTGAAGTGATTTTGGATAACATCGAGTACAGCTATCTGGTGCAGGACAGCCATATCGACCGTGAGCAGCTTGACGAGATCGTTGACCTGATCGTGGATACCGTATGTTCTGCCCGCAAAGTCATCCGCATTGCCGGAGACGATTATCCGGCGGAGGTGGTAAAGTCCAGGTTTATGAAGCTGGACAGCTCCCATGTTCAGTATGTTATGGACTGCATGAAGGACAACACCACCTATGTCCGCAATATCAAGAAATACCTTCTGGCGGCGCTGTATAACGCCCCGACCACCATCAACAGCTACTATTCTTCCCTGGTGCAGCACGATATGTACGGGGACGGGCAAAGGGGGCGAGGCTAAATGCAGGAGGAAGTAACGCGGGGCGCCGTGACGCTCATTGTTGACGGAGCCAAGCTAAGTGAGCAGGTCTTTGAAAAGGCCGTCAAAAAGTTCCTGGAGGAAATCCAGAAAAGCCAGAAGCCCAAAATCTACCGCGGCAGGCAGAGCCTTAAACAGCTTGCCAGCCAGAACGCCGGTCTTGCCAATATCGAGATCAGTGACAAGAATATCAAGGCTTTCTCCCGTGTGGCGAAGAAATACCATGTGGATTTTGCCTTGAAGAAAGATACCGCCGCAGAGCAGCCCCGTTACCTGGTCTTTTTCAAAAGCCGGGACGCGGATGCCATCACAGCGGCGTTTCAGGAGTTTGCCAGCCGGAAAATGAGCCGTGAGGAAAAGCCCTCCATCCGGGAGCGGCTGACCCAGGCGAAGGAACAGGCGGCGGAGAAAACGGAACACCGCACCATTGACCGGGAGAAAGTAAAGGTCAAAGATCGGAGCGTGCAGAGATGAATATGAAAAAATTGTTTTTGCTGAACCTTCCGTATCTTCTGTTCGTGTATCCCTTCGATAAGCTGGCACAGGCTTTCCGGCTTGCGCCCGGTGCTGACCTCTCCGGCAAGCTGCTCTCCATTGGGGACGGCTTCACGGCAGCGCTTTCCTCCCCGTGGCTCAGTTTCCATCCCACGGACCTGCTGATCGGCATAGCCGGTGCGTTGATTCTTCGCATGGCGGTCTACCTGAAAGGCAAGAACGCTAAGAAGTATCGCCACGGGATCGAGTATGGTTCTGCCCGCTGGGGTACGGCGGCGGATATTGCTCCCTACATGGACAAGGACTTTTTCCAGAACATCCCCATGACGCAGACGGAACGGATTACGATGGCGAGCCGTCCAAAGCAGCCGAAGTATGCCAGAAATAAAAACATTCTGGTGATCGGCGGTTCCGGCAGCGGCAAGACGCGGTTCTTCTGTAAGCCGTCGCTGCTGCAAGCTCATTCGTCCTATGTCTGCACTGATCCGAAAGGAACCTTGCTGCCGGAGATCGGCACTTTCCTGGAGCGGAAGAAATACCGTATCAAATGCCTCAACCTGATAAACTTCCGAAAATCCATGAAATACAATCCACTGGCTTACATTCGGTCAGAGAAAGATATCTTAAAGCTGGTGAACGCACTGATTATGAACACGAAGGGCGCGCGCCCAGATAGGGCGTAGTAAGAAGTAGAATCAGGCACTACCCACTCAGATAACAGTGGAAACGACCCGCCTAACCGATAGGCGAAAGCTGATGCGGGACCATAGCATGGCGGGAAAGCGATAAGTTGCTCTATACACAAGAGCACGACTGAATTGCTACGTTAAGCGGATATGAGGATAGAACTACTGAATGTTGAATGCGAGTTTCAAGTCCCCGTTGTGTTCGGGCGGAGGAATGTGTATGTAACCACCGTAGATACGGCGGCATCAACCTCTGACATGAATAACATTGCGTTTCGCCTTTGCGCGATGGGTTATCGATCCATTCATGTGACAAACCAGAGAACTGGAAATAACGAAACGAAAGCGTATCCGACAATCCGCACTTGCCTACTTATTACGCTAACTGGGGATTGCCTAAGTCGGAATGCTCAAACGAGCTATGCGAAATGCCCCTGCGGGTGATAAATTCCAAGCCCTCAAAAGGCAAGGAAGATGACGCTGAATATCCGATATGGCAACGGAGTTCTCATAGTAGTTTTGTGGGAAGTAACGACTCTCACGGAATACGCCATGTATTTCAGACGAAGGAGAACAGTTATTGCATTCCAGAATTGAAATTTGATTAGGGAGGAAAGCCTCAAATGCAACCAACAATCGAGATTTTGGATAGAATCAGAAAAAATTCAAGGGACAACAAAGAAGAAATCTTCACAAGGCTCTACCGCTATCTATTAAGACCCGACCTGTATTATCTTGCGTACAAAAACCTCTACGCCAACAAGGGCGCAGGAACAAAAGGCGTGAATGACGACACAGCTGACGGATTCAGCAAGGAAAAAGTTGATCGGATCATCCAATCTCTGGCTGACGGAACCTATGCTCCGAATCCTGTTCGCCGCGAGTACATCCAGAAAAAGCAGAACAGCACAAAAAAGCGTCCTCTTGGAATTCCTACCTTTACTGACAAGCTGGTGCAGGAAGTATTGAGAATGATATTGGAATCGGTCTACGAGCCAATCTTCTCAAACAATTCTCACGGCTTTCGTCCCAACAGGAGCTGCCACACTGCGCTGAAATCCTTGAAAAGAGAATTCTCAGGCGTGTCGTGGTTTATTGAGGGCGATATTAAAGGCTGTTTTGATAACATCGACCACCGAGTTTTAGCAAACGTCATAAACGCCAAGATTAAAGACGCACGGCTGATTCAGCTCATTTGGAAATTCCTAAAAGCCGGTTATATGGAGGACTGGCAATACCATGCTACCTACTCCGGCTGCCCGCAGGGCGGAATCGTTTCGCCCATACTCGCAAATATCTACCTGAATGAGCTGGACAAGTTCGTGGAAAAGACCGCCAAGGAGTTCTATAAAAGCAGGGACAGACACCATACCCCGGAATACGATAAGGTCACATGGCAGATAAAGAAGGCTCAGAAACAGCTGAAAACTGCAACGGGTCAGGAAAAAACAGCTTTGTTGCAGAAAATCGCTCAATTAAAAGCAGTCATGCATAAAACGCCCTGTATGTCCAAAACGGACAAAGTCATCAAATACATCCGTTATGCTGACGACTTCATTCTTGGCGTGAAGGGCGATAAAGCGGACTGTGAGCGTGTCAAGAGACAGCTGTCCGACTTCATCAGCCAAACCCTGAAAATGGAGCTTTCAGAGCAAAAGACACTCATTACGCACAGTAACCAGTATGCAAGATTTTTGGGTTATGACATCCGTGTGAGGAGAGACCAGAAGCTAAAGCCACACGGAAACCACGTTTCCCGCACGCTCAACGGGTCTGTTGAGCTGTGCATTCCGTTTGCGGACAAAATTATGCCTTTCCTGTTTGGGAAGTCGGTCATTCGGCAACTACGCGACGGGACAATAGAGCCTACCGCAAGAAAATATATCTTTCGGTGTACAGACTTGGAGATTGTATCAACGTACAACTCTGAGCTGCGCGGTATTTGCAACTATTACGGCATAGCCAGCAATTTCAACAAGCTTCAATATTTTGAATATTTGATGGAATACAGCTGCCTGAAAACTCTCGCTGGAAAGCATGAGAGCACCAGCAGAAAAATGATGCGCAAATACCGTGATGGAAACGGCAGCTGGGGTGTGCCCTACCAAACAAAAGCAGGCATAAAGCGCCGCAGCTTCGCAAGGTTTATGGATTGCAAAAATACAGACCTCTGGACAGATAAAATCATAGACTTTGCAATCGCACACATCGGTTCCAGAACGTCATTTGACGATAGGCTGTCCGCCCGCGTGTGTGAGCTGTGCGGAAAGACCAATGTGCCGCTGGAAATACACCATGTAAATAAGGTGAAGAACCTCAAAGGAAAACAACTGTGGGAGCTTGCGATGATAGCGAAAAAGCGAAAAACACTTGCGGTGTGCAAGGACTGTCATCACAAGATTCACCACCCTTGAACGACACCGATTTGAAGCAATAATGGCGAGCCGGATACATCGAGAGGTGTACGTCCGGTTCTGGGAGGGGTTTGGGCAAACCTACGGCAGTAATGCCGCAAGGCGGCTCATTCCTACTCTACGACGGCGATAAGTCCGGCGAAGATTTTTGGGTGAAGGCGGAAAAGCTCTACTACACAGCTCTCATCGGCTACATCTGGTACGAGGCACCCGACCACGAGAAAAACTTTACTACCCTGCTCGAAATGATCAATGCCTCGGAAGCCAGAGAGGACGATGAGACCTTCAAGAACCCCGTGGATGTCATGTTCGATGAGCTGGAAGCCCGCGACCCTGACCACTTTGCGGTCAAGCAATACCGCAAATACAAGCTGGCGGCGGGAAAAACCGCCAAGTCGATTTTGATTTCCTGCGGTGCAAGGCTTGCACCCTTCGACATCGCAGAGCTGCGGGAGCTGATGAGCTACGATGAGATGGAGCTGGACACCATCGGAGACCGGAAGACGGC
>OKTW01000203.1_pt1 | contig 39551 bp, 34 predicted proteins | sample 1606371 | NCBI WGS metagenome assembly OKTW01 (sample SAMEA3879568, study PRJEB24766) | human gut metagenome | biome: human-associated habitat; feature: feces | place: USA | collected 1985/1987
CGGCTGGCCTCTGCCAGTGGGACCGTGCGCACGGCGATGGTACAGTCGGCCTCCATCTGCTCGTGGTAGCGCAGCATGGCGCCATAGTCCATTTTATAGATGTGGTCGCCGGAGAGGATGATGACATCGTCCGGATCATAGCGCTCGATGAAGGCGATGTTCTGATAGATCGCGTTCGCCGTGCCCTTGTACCACTCGGATTTCTTGCTCTTGGCATAGGGCGGCAGGACCTGCACGCCGCAGTGGCTGCGGTTCAGACGCCACGGCTGGCCGTTGCCGATGTACTCATTGAGCTCGAGCGGCTGATACTGCGTCAGCACGCCGATGGTGTCAATGCCGGAGTTCACGCAGTTGGAGAGAGGAAAATCGATGATGCGATACTTACCGCCGAACGGGACCGCAGGCTTTGCCGTGTTCTCCGTCAGCACCATCAGGCGGCTCCCCTGCCCGCCCGCCAGCAGCATCGCGACGCAGTGCTTTTTCTGGAAGTTCATGGTCATTTCTCCTTCTCGTCATTCAGGATTTTGCCGTTTTCTTGCGCGGGGCTGTCTTTTTGCGGTAGAAGGCCACGGAGAGCGGCGCGAGCGTGAAGCTGCCGGAGAAGGGCAGGCCGTGCAGCGGCTCCTTTTCGGCCGTCACAACGGGAAGCTCCGTTCCCTTGCCGCCGTAGCGGACCTCGTCACTGTTGAAGACCGCCTCGTATTCGCCCGGCTTCGGCAGACCCAGGCGATAATCCGTCCGGGTGACCGGGCAGAAGTTGCAGATCACGATCAGTTCACAGCCGCGGCGATCGATGCGGCGGAAGGCGATAACGCTGTTGTCGCGGTCGTCGGCGGAGATCCACCGGAAGCCGTTCCAGTCGGAATCGTTGTTCCACAGGCTGCTGTGATCCAGATAGAAATGGTTCAGATCGCGCACATAGTCCTGCATCTGGCGATGGCGCTCATAGTCGAGCAGGAGCCAGTCGAGCTGCTGTGCGTAATTCCACTCGATAAACTGCGCAAATTCGTTGCCCATGAAGCTGAGCTTCTTGCCGGGGTGGCCCATCATGAAGCCGTAGAACACGCGCAGGTTGCTGAACTTATCGTCATATTCGCCCGGCATCTTGTTGATGAGGGAGCACTTGCCGTGCACCACCTCGTCATGCGACAGCGGGAGAATGAAGTTTTCGGAATAGGCATACGTCATGGAGAACGTCAGGTCGTTGTGGCTGCCCTTGCGGAACAGCGGATCGAGCGACATATAGTGCAGCATGTCGTTCATCCAGCCCATGTTCCACTTGAACAGGAAGCCGAGGCCGCCGTCGTAATCCGGCTTCGTCACGAGCGGGAAGGCCGTGGACTCCTCGGCCGCCGTGATGGCGCTGCGCCGCACGGAGAACACCGCGCGGTTGAGCTTGCGCAGGAAGGCGATGGCCTCGAGGTTCTCCTTGCCGCCGAACTTGTTCGGGTGGTACTCGCGGCGGCCGTAGTCGAGGTAGAGCATGGCGGCCACGGCGTCGACGCGCAGGCCGTCGATGTGGTACTGCTCCAGCCAGTACACGGCGTTCGAGATGAGGAACGACTGCACCTCGCCCTTGCCGAAGTCGAAGATGCGGGTCGTCCAGTCGGGGTGCTCGTTCATGAGCGGGTCTTCCAGCTCATAGCAGCAGGTGCCGTCGAATTCATAAAGGCCGTTCTCGTCCTTCGGGAAGTGGGCCGGGACCCAGTCGAGCAGCACGCCGATGCCGGCCTCGTGGCACTTGTCCACAAAGCGCATGAGCTGCTTCGGCTCGCCGTAGCGGAACGTCGGAGCATAGTAGCCCGTGACCTGATAGCCCCACGACGGCTCATAGGGATATTCGGACAGCGGCATGAGCTCGATGTGGGTGTAGCCCATGTCCTTCAGGTAGGGGACGAGCTCATCTGCCAGCTCGTCGTAGGTATAGAGGCTGCCGTCCGGCTTGCGCCGCCACGAGCCGAAGTGCATCTCATAGATGTTCATCGGGCAGTTGAGCAGCTTACGCTTGCCCTGCTTGCGGCGGTAGTCGGCATCGCCCCAGGTATAGCCGTCCAGCGTACAGATACGGCTCGACGTGTCGGGCAGCGCACAGTTGCGGAAGGCATAGGGATCGGATTTATAGACGGCGGAGCCGTCGCGGCGGCGGACATAGAATTTATAGGCGTCGCCCTCGCGCGCATAGGCGGAAAAGGCCTCCCAGATGCCGTATTCGACGAGCGTCATCGGCAGGTCCTCGGTGTTCCAGAAGTTCCAGTCGCCGGTCACGCTGACGCCCTGCGCCCGCGGGGCCCAGACACGGAAAACATAGCCGTGGACTCCGTCGCGCTCTGCGGCATGGCAGCCCAGGAAGGTATAGGCGCGCAGCTCGTCGCCGAGAGAGAAACGTTTGAATGCATTATGCAGCGTCTGTTCCATGGTGATCTCCTTCTTTGCTCAGCTTGCGGGGATACGGGGGCACTGATCGCGGCAGCGCTCCCTTTCAATCATCCGTCCATGCTTATTATACAACATTGCACAAAAATTTCAACTGTTCCGAAAAATTTCTGGCGCGTTTGTCGGTTTTTCCTGCGATGTTATTCTTTTGCAGGCTTTCCGCCCATTGTACGCCGTTTTGGCCGCAAAACATGCGGAAAAATGGGTTATTTTCCGGGCAGCGCCGCATTTTTCCCGCCCGCAGGACGTAAAATCCGCGTAAAATGGGGTGTCAGGCATTTGCAGCTCGTACAGGGCAACGATAAAAACGCACAAACCAATTGGCGTCTGTAGGGCGTTCCCTGAGCGCCATTGGCAACTGCAAGTATTGGGACGATAATTCGGCGGCATGAGGCTTTCAAATTTGTCATTGCGAGGAGCGAAGCGACGTGGCAATCTCGGGAAGGCACTCGCAGATTGTACAGGCCGCCGTTGAAACAGCATGCACCGATTGCGTCTGTAGCGGCGGTCAGTGACCGCCTGGTAAGCACTAACAGCAGGTACACGGCATCGTTAAAATGGTGAATGCCCCCGAATTGTCATTCCGAGGAGCGAAGCGACGTGGCAATCTCGCAGTATCCGGTTGGATAACTGGGTGGTTCCGGCGAAATCGCAGCTGCCTTCCCGAGATTGCCGCGGCCCCTTCGGGGCCTCGCAATGACAAATCCGGGGGGCATTGCGCCGCTGAATTTGTGCCGTGATCATTGCCATCCCGCATGGCGCTCAGGGAGCGCCGCTACAGACGCACGCAATTGGTCAATGCGTTTTTATCGGCAGCCAGTGCGAATCGGCAATGCCTTCCCGAGATTGCCGCGTCGGCCTGCGGCCTCCTCGCAATGACAATTCGGGGCTAGTGCCATTTTAACGCCAACCTGTACCGATTGTTCCTGCAGAGCCGGGCGGGGCTACTCATCGTGCAAAAACGCTGCCCCGCTTTGGAGCTCCAAAGCGGGGCGGGACAGATCAGTTTTCTTCGTAGAAGACCTTCATGCCCTTGAAGGTCATGTAGGTATCCAGCTTGGAGACGATCTCCATCGGGGCATGCATGGACAGCACCGGGACGCCGGCATCGACGGTCTCGATGTTGCGGTTTGCCATGTAACAGGCGACCGTGCCGCCGCCGCCCTGGTCGACCTTGCCGAGCTCGCCGGTCTGCCAGATGACGTCGTGCTTCGCAAAGATGCGGCGCACATAGCCCATGACCTCGGCAGCCGCGTCGGAGCTGCCGGACTTTCCGCGCGCGCCGGTATACTTGAAGATGCCGGTGCCGTAGTTGATCTTCGTGTTGTTCGTCGGGTCGCAGGTCTCGGCATACAGCGGGTCAAACGCGTTGCTGACGTCTGCGGACAGGCAGAACGAATGCTCGAAGCAGCGGCGCTTGCTTGCGCCCGTCGCCTCGCACAGGTCCTCCATGAACATCTCGAAATACTGGCTCTGCATGCCGGAGATGCCGACGGAGCCGATCTCCTCCTTGTCAGCCAGCACGCACACGGCCGTCTTGACCGGGGTGCCGAGGTCCAGCAGCGGCTTGAAGGCTGCATAGGCGCACACGCGGTCGTCATGGCCGTAGGCGGCGATGAGGCTGCGGTCGAAGCCGACCTCGCGCGCAGGGCCTGCGGGGACCATGGTCAGCTCAGCGGAGAGGAAGTCCTCCTCCGTCAGGCCGTACTTCTCGTTCAGGAGCATGAGGATGGCGAACTTCACGCGGTCTGCGCCCTCGTCGTCCTTCAGCGGGCGGCTGCCGAGCAGGATGCGCAGGTTCTCGCCCGTCACGCCCTCGGCCAGCGTCTTGCGCATCTGGTCGGCGGACAGGTGGACCAGCAGGTCGGTCACGCAGAAGATGGGATCACCCGGCTCCTCGCCGACGGTCACGGTGACGACGGTGCCGTCCTTCTTCGCCACGACGCCGTGGATGGCCAGCGGGGTCGTCGTCCACTGATACTTCTTGATGCCGCCGTAGTAATGCGTCTTGAAATAGGCCATGCCCGCATCCTCATACAGGGGATTCGGCTTCAGGTCCAGACGCGGGGAATCGATGTGGGCCGCGCAGATGTGCGTGCCCTCGTTCAGGCTTTCGCTGCCGACGACGGCGAAAATCACGCTCTTATTGTGGTTGTTGCCGTAGACGCGGTCGCCGGGCTTCAGCTGCATACCGGGCTTCAGTTCCCGGAAGCCGGCCTTCTCAGCGGCCTCGATCGTCCACTTGACAGCCTCCCGCTCCATCTTGCAGTCGCTGATGAATTTCATGTACTCCTTGCAGTAGGACTCCATCGCGGCAAGATCTGCCTCAGAAATGCGGTCGTAGCCGTTCTTGGGGCTGGAAAGAAGCGCCTCGCGCTCCTTTTCGAACTTCTTGGTTTCTTCCATCATCAAAACTCCTTTCAGAAATTGCTCACATTGTTGTTGAAATGCCTCCGGCGTCGGCGCGTCCGCCCACAGGGCATGGCCGCACTGGGCCCGCAGGGCCTCGTCGCTCTTCTGCGCCCGGATGCGGGCAAGAGCGCGCTCGCGGGAGATGCCGTCGCGCCGGATGAGCCGCTCGATGCGCGTTTCCTCGGGCGCAAGCACGCAGACCGTCTCGTCGCACAGGGAAGCAAGGCCGCTTTCGAACAGGCCGATGGCGTCGATGGCAGCAAACGGTGCCTCCGACTGCCAAAGCCTCCGCCGTACCTCGCGCGCAACGGCCTCATGCGTCAGGGCATCGAGGGCCGCAAGCTCCGCCGGATCGGCAAACACGACGGCGGCCAGCGCCGGGCGGTCGACCCGGCCGTCCCGGACCGTGCCGGGAAAGCGCGCGCCGATGGCGGCGACAAGGGCATCGTCCGTTTCGAGCAGGCAATGATAAATGGCGTCGCAGTCGAGACCGAGGCCGCCCAGATGCTCCACGGCGCGCAGCAGCGTCGTTTTCCCGCTGCCGCTTCCGCCGGTGATGCCGAGAATTTTCATGCCTCGTGCTCCGCGTCGACCACACGGAAGGCCGCCGCCTTCTTCAGGCGGTTGCCGACGGCGTAGGCCACGCCGCCGCCCTCGGGACAGCGGGCGTAGATCGTGCGGATATCCGGCCGGTCGAGGTCGCGCAGGGCGGCAAACAGCCCGGCAGAGAGTGTGCGCACATCGTTTTCGGAGCCGTAGGCCGTCGGATTGCAGCCGTCATAGAGCGGCAGCTCCTCAGCAAAGCACAGAACGGCGTCGCCGGGGCCGAAGCGGCGGCGGATATAGCGCGCGGCCGCCTCGCTGCTGCCGGAGATGATATAGACCCCCGCCGACGGGGCATAGTGCTTGTACTTCATGCCGGGAGCGCGCACGACGGCGTCGTTCGAGATCTGACCGAGCACGGCGCGGTCGATGTCCAGCTCGCCGAGCAGAGCGCGCAGCTCCTCCGGCGTAACGCCGCCCGGGCGCAGCAGGCGCGGGCGCTCGCCCGTCAGGTCGACGATCGTGGATTCCACGCCGACCTCGCAGGGGCCGCCGTCCAGGATGGCCTCGATGCGGCCGTCCATGTCATGCAGCACGTGGGCCGCCGTCGTGGTCGAGGGCTTGCCGGAGCGGTTGGCCGACGGCGCAGCAAACGCGACGCCGCTGGCCTTGATGACCTGCTGCACTACCGGGTGGGACGGCATCCGCACGCCGACGGTGTCAAGGCCCGCGCAGGTCACGTCGCTGACCTCGGGGCCGCGGGGCATGACCATCGTCAGCGGGCCGGGCCAGAAGTGCTCCGCCAGCAGCCACGCCTGCGCGGGGATGTCATGGCAGATCGACTCCAGCTCCTTCGGCTCGGAGATATGCAGAATGAGGGGGTTGTCCTGCGGACGCCCCTTCGCCTCGAAGATGCGCAGCACGGCGTTCTCGTCCAGCCCGTTTGCCCCGAGGCCGTAGACGGTCTCGGTCGGGATGGCGACGAGCTTGCCGTTTCGCAGCAGCCCGGCTGCGGCGGCAATGTCCTCCGGACGCTGCGCCGAGAGCATTTGTGTTTTCATGATTTGTCACTGCTTTCGCTGCGGCGGAGCTTTTCGGCCTGATCCGCCGCGATGAGCGCGTCGAGGATCGGGTCAAGCCCGCCGTTCAGAATAGAATCCAACTGATAGAGCGTCAGGCCGATGCGGTGATCGGTCACACGGCTCTGCGGGAAATTATAGGTGCGGATCTTTTCATTGCGCATGCCGCTGCCGACCTGGCTGCGGCGCTCGGACGAGACGGCCGACTCGATGCGCTCCTGCTCGAGCTGGTAGAGCTTCGAGGAGAGCATCATCATACAGCGCTCGCGGTTCTGGAACTGGCTGCGCTCCTCCTGACAGGCCACGACGATGCCGGTCGGCCTGTGGATGAGACGCACGGCAGACGACGTCTTGTTGATGTGCTGGCCGCCCGCGCCGGACGACCGGTAGACCTGCATTTCGATGTCCTCCGGCCGGAGGTCCACATCGGCCTGCTCCATCTCGGGCAGGACGGCGACCGTCGCCGTGGACGTGTGCACCCGCCCGCCGGACTCCGTCTCGGGCACGCGCTGCACGCGGTGCACGCCGGACTCAAACTTCAGCCGGGAATAGGCCCCCGCGCCGCAGATCATGAAGTCCGCCTCCTTGATGCCGCCAAGCTCCGTCTCGCTGTAGTTCAGAAGCTCCACGGTCCAGCCGCGCGCGGCGGCATAGAGGCTGTACATCCGGAACAGGCTGTGCGCAAACAGGGCGCTCTCCTCGCCGCCCACGCCGGGACGGATCTCGAGGATGACGTTCTTGCCGTCGTTCGGGTCATGGGGCAGCAGCAGGACTCTCAGCTCCTGCTCGAGCGCGGCGGCGCGCTTCTTTGCGCCGGTCAGCTCCTCCTGGCACAGGGCCTTCAGCTCGGCGTCGGCCTGCCCGGCCATCAGCTCCGCCGCGTCCTGCATATCCCGCTGCGCCGCGCAGTAGGCGCGGTAGGCCGCGACGATGGGGGCCAGCTCCTTCTGCTCGCGCAGCCACGCCGCCGCCTTTTTCGGGTCGGCGTAAAAATCCGGCTGCTCTGCGCGGGCGCACAGCTCCTCATAGCGGTCCTCGACCTGTTTCAGCTTATCCAGCATGCTCCACTCTCCGTATTTGATCCTTGTCCTTATTCTAGCAGATTCCCGGCCTCTTGTCTACCGTAGATGTTGAAGATGACCTCCGCCGTATCCGTCAGCTGCGCGGTCTGCGCCAGCGCCTCTGCGCCTCGCTTCGTGATGCGCCAGACATGCGGCGTCATATACAGCAGGTCGTGCACGCTCTGCGCATCCGGCAGGGAGAAGGAAAAGCGCAGCGTCTGCGTGTGCAGCAGCCCAAAGCCCGGCAGCGCCGGGTGGAGTATCTTTTCCTTCTCTACATGCGCAGGATAGATGATGGACTTCAGCCCCGGCAGATGGCCCTGCCCCGCCAGCACCTGCACAAAGATGCCGCCCGGCCGCAGCACGCGGAAGAACTCCGCCCCGGCCGTCAGGGCGAACATGGACAGCACGCAGTCGAACCCGCCGTCCGCAAACGGCAGGTGGGCCGCCGTGGCCGTGAGCCAGTAGATGCCGCTGACCGCACCGACGACGCCGTTCTGCCGCTTGCGCGGCCGGGCGTGTGCGCGGCACACGCCCTGTGCTGGCGCACAGAGCTTTGAGAACATTGAACCATGCAAAACCGCAGCCCGCGTCCAGCACGGAAGCCGTCTCCGGGCAGAAGCGGCGCACAAGGTCCGCCAGCGTTTTGGCGATGGGCGCATACCAGCCCGCGTCCAGGAATGCGCGCCGCGCCGCGACCATCTCCCGCGTGTCGCCGGGATGGCGCGAGTGCTTCTGCGTCACCGTTAAGAGGTTTACATAACCCTGTCTTGCCACATCAAAGCAATGCCCCTGCGCGCAGCGCCATGCCGCACCCTGCGGCTCGAGCGCCGCCCCGCACACGGGGCAGATCACCTGGATCATTGTCGTTTCCTTTCAGGGCTACACCGCATCCCTGCATCTTCCCTGCATGATGCGGTGCCGCCTTTTTTCAATATTTCGCCGGTTTGCGCGCATACTACCCCGGAGACGAATTTCTTCTGTTCTGGGAGGTGGCTGCATGAAACGGCTGTTATGCCTGCTTGCCGCGCTGGCCGTCCTGCTCCCGCGCGGCCATGCGGCGGAGCCCCGCTGCGTGGCGCTGACGTTTGACGACGGCCCGTCGGGCGCGCTTACGGAGCGCCTGCTGGACGGGCTTGCCGCACGCGGCGTGCATGCGACGTTCTTTCTCTGCGGCTACCGGATCGATCTGTATCCGGAGCTGGCCGCGCGCATCGCCGCCGAGGGACACGAGACCGGCACGCACGGCGACACGCATTCGTATTTTACTTCCATGAGCCGCGCCGAGGTCTGCCGCGACCTTTCCGAGGCCCGCCGCAAGCTCATGGAGGCAACGGGCCGCGCGCCGACGCTGCTGCGCCCGCCGGGCGGGCTGTATGACACGGCCGTGCTGCAGCAGACGGCCTGCGCCGATCTGCCTGTCATCCTCTGGTCCGTCGATCCGGAGGACTGGCGCGTGCACGATGCCGACGCCGTGACGGCGCATATCCTGCACCACGCGGAGCCGGGGTCCGTGATTCTGATGCACGACCTGACGGACTCGAGCGTGACGGCCGCGCTGCGTGTCATTGACGCCCTGCAGGCGCAGGGCTATGAATTTCTGACCGTTTCGGAGCTGGCCGCGCGCAGCGGCACGGTGCTCACGCCGGGTCAGGCATACTGCAGCTTTCCGCCGTGAAAAACGCCTCGATGTCCGTGCGGGACGCGGCGAGCGAGCCCTGCACAAAGCCGGGCTTTCCGCCGCCCCGGCCCTGCAGCGCGGCGTTGAGCCGCTTCGTCAGGCCGCGCAGGTCGCCGTCCCGGTCGGCCATGGCATAGTGCCACGCGCCGTCCTGCCCGGCAAACACGGCGCAGCGCGCTGTGTTCGCCCGGACCATGGCGTCCGCCAGACGGCGCACGCTCTCCGGCAGCATAGGCGGCTCAAAGCGGAGCGTCTGCCCGTCCTGTGCCAGCAGGGCAAACAGGCGGTCCTCCAGCGCGGCGGCGCGCTGCTGCGCCTCCGTCCGCTCGGAGGCCAATCGCGCCACGGCGGCGGCCGTCTGCACGGGCTTTGCCGACAGGCGGACGGAGATGTCGCGGTTCTGGGCGCAAAGGGCGTTCAGCACGGCAAGGGCACGGCCGCCGCAGGCCATCTCGATGCGCGAGCCGCCGCGGAAATGCGTCGTGCTGAACAGCTTGATGAGGCCGATCTCGCCCGTGCGGGCCACATGGGTGCCGCAGCAGGCGCACAGGTCGATGCCTCCGAACTGCACGAGGCGTACTGCACCCGTCAGGGCCTTTTTACTGCGGTATGGGAGGCGCGCCAGCTCGTCCGGCTCCGGATACCAGATATGCGGCGCAAAATCGGCCCAGACGGCCTCGTTCGCGGCGCGCTCCAGCTCCTGCAGAGCCTGCTCGTCCACCTCGCCGTTAAAATCGATCGTCACGAGGTCCGTGCCGAGGTGGAAGCCGACGTTCTCATAGCCGAAGCGCGCGTGGATGAGGCCGGAGACGAGATGCTCACCGGAGTGCTGCTGCATGAGGTCCAGCCGCCGCGCCCAGTCGATCTCGCCCGTCACGTCTGCACCGACCGGCAGAGCCGCCGTGCAGCGGTGCAGCACCGTCTCGCCGCGCAGGAGCGTCTCCGTGACGTCCGCGCCGCCGAGCGTGCCCGTGTCGCAGGGCTGGCCGCCGCCCGTGGGATAAAAGATCGTGCGGTCCAGCTCCACGAGCCAGCCGTTTTCACTCTCCTCGCAGGAGAGCACGCGCGCCTGCAGCCGCCGGGCGTGCGAGTCCGTTTCATAGATGCGGATCGTGTTCAAGGTTTTCCACTCCGTTTTCCGGTTTTTCTTCTATTTTACCATAAGATCGCAAAAAACAAAAGGGATTTTTCCGCGGTTTCGCTTGACAAACGCGCCGCGCGGCAATATGATAAGAGATAGGGCCTTTTCAAAAATTTTCAGCCCAAAAGGAGGGAACGTCATGGATGCTGGGAGTGGCAATGGTACTGGCGTAGGCCGAAGTACGAAAAAGGACGCCCGCGTCCATGCGGTGCGTTCCCGTTAATCATTCGATATTCGGCCTGCCGTGCCCGCTTCCGAATCTCTGACCGTACTATGAAGAATCAGGAGGGAACCGGAAAATGGCAGATCACACCGTAACCGTAGAGAGCACGCTTGAGGCGCTGCTCGTGGAAAAGAAGTATTCCACGATCCGCGACATTCTATCCACGATGAATCCCGCGGATATCGCCTCGGTCTTTGACGGGCTGGAGGAATCCCGCCTGCCACTGCTGTTCCGGCTGCTGCCGAAGGAGCTGGCGGCCGAGACGTTCGTCGAAATGGAGCCGGACGCGCAGGAGCTGCTCATCCGCGGCTTTTCGGACTCCGAGCTGCGCGAGGTGCTCGACGAGCTGTATGTCGACGATGCCGTCGATATCGTGGAGGAAATGCCCGCAAATGTCGTGCGCCGCATCCTCTCACAGGCGGACCCCGACATGCGCAAGGACATCAACGAGATCCTGCGCTACCCCGAGAATTCCGCAGGCTCCATCATGACGACGGAGTATGTCTCGCTGCGCCCCGGCATGACCGTGGAGGAGGCCATCCTCCGCATCCGCCGCACGGGCGTCGACAAAGAGACGATCTACACCTGCTACGTCACCAAGAACCGCACGCTCATCGGCCTTGTCTCCGTCAAGGACCTGCTGCTGGCGCAGGACGATGACGAGACCGTCGACAAGATCATGGAGACGAACGTCATCTCCGTCCATACGCACACCGATCAGGAAGAAGTTGCCCGCATGTTCTCGAAATACAACTTCCTTGCCCTGCCGGTCGTGGACACGGAGAACCGCATGGTCGGCATCGTGACCTTCGACGACGCCATGGACGTCATGGAAGACGAGGCCACGGAGGACATGGAGATCATGGGCGGCATGACGCCGTCGGACAAGACGTATCTCCGCTCGTCCACGTTCGACCTCTTCAAGCACCGCATTCCCTGGCTCATGCTGCTGATGGTCTCGGCCACGTTCACGGGCCTGATCATCACGCATTTTGAAAGCGCGCTGGCCGCGCAGGTTGCACTGACGGCCTTCATCCCCATGCTCATGGACACGGGCGGCAACTCCGGCTCGCAGTCCTCCGTCACGGTCATCCGCTCGCTGTCGCTCGGCGAGATCGAGTTTTCCGACCTGCCGCGCGTCGTGTGGAAGGAGATCCGCACGGCCGTGCTCTGCGGCATCTCGCTGGCAGCCGCCTGCTTTGCCAAGATCATGCTCGTCGACCGGCTGATGCTCGGCAACGAGGATGTCACCTGCCTCGTTGCGCTGGTCGTATGCGCCACCATGGCGCTGACCGTACTCGTGGCCAAGGTCATCGGCTGTGTGCTGCCGATGCTGGCCAAAAAGGTCGGCTTCGACCCGGCCGTCATGGCAAGCCCGTTCATCACGACGATCGTCGACGCCCTGTCGCTGCTGATCTACTTCGGCATTGCGAGCGTCCTGCTGCTGAACTGAAAAACACGATCCCGGATGCAGCCGCATCCGGGATGTTTTTATGGCTTATAGGCGGCGCGCCAACTGCCGATTTGTACCGACTGTCGTTAAAATAGCAAACGCCGATTGCGTCTGTAGCGGCGCTCAGCGAGCGCCTTGCAGACTGGCAATGATCCCGGCAAAAATTCAGCGGCGCAAAGCCTCCGGATTTGTCATTGCGAGGAGCGAAGCGACGTGGCAATCTCGCAGTATCCGGCCGGATCACAGGGCACTCCCGGCGAATACGGTAACTTTACGCGGCGGGGCGTCGAGGACGCCGCCCTCTACAAGGCGCGTGCGTTTGCCCGGCAGTCGGTATAAATCGACAGTGCCTTCCCGAGATTGCCACGGGCGCAAAGCGCCCTCGCAATGACAAATCGGAGGCTATCGCCGTTTTAACGGTAGTCTGTACGAATCGGCAGCACATAGCTGGCAGTCACGCAAAAAGCGTGCCCCGGGGCCGGGGCACGCAGATTCTTTTCCGCTTCAGCGCTTGATGTGGGCGAAGTTACCCATGGTCTCCTTTACGGAGCTGAGGTAGGCAAACGAGCCGGGGAACTGCTGGATGATGCGCTGGAACGCCACGATCTGATGGCGGTTCACAACGCAGATGAGAAGCGTCTTGTCCGAATGCGTGAAGCCGCCGACGGCCGGGATCTCCGTAACACCGTGCTTCATATGCTTGAGCAGCTCGGCGGAAAGCTCCTCCGGCTTATCCGTGACGATCTCGAATTTCACGGCCTCCTTGAAGCCCTTGATCATCGTATCGCCGACGTGGCTGGACAGGAAGCAGTAGATCAGGCAGAGAATGACCGGCTCGATCTTGAAATCATAGACGAAGTAGGACAGGGCCGCGACGATGGCGTTGATGGCAAACACGATCCAGATGATATGCATCTCCGGGCGGACATGGTGGACGAGCGCCGCCAGCAGGTCCGTGCCGCCGGTGCTGGAGTCGCGGCGCATGACCATGCCATAGCAGAAGCCGCTGATGACGCCGCCCGCGATGGGCGCAAGGATCGTGCTCGTGCCGGTAGTCGTATGGTACTCAAACGGTGCGAGGTTGACATAATCCAGCGCCAGCAGCACGACGGAAAACACGACTGCAAACGTCGCGGACAACACGGCATAGCGGTGGTCTACGATAAAATACGTCAGCAGGACGAGCGGGACGTTGATGAGGATCGTCATATAGCCGACCTTAAAATGGAACACATGCTGGATGATGGTCGCGATGCCCGGCAGGCCGGACGGCGCGAACTCGTTGGGGAACACGAAGATGTGGTAGCTCAGGGCAAGCAGACAGGCGCAGAACACGATGACCAGATAATCCTGCACAGTATGCCATTTTTTCATAGGAAAAGCCTCCCGGGGTTAATTTCACAAGCAAGAACACCTATATCTTACTAAATTTTATCAAAAAGTCAACCTCGGTTTTCCGATCAGCAGCACAGAAAGGTCGTTGACGTTCGTGCCCGTCGGGCCGGTACGCAGCAGGCCGCCGGTCTGCGCCAGCGCATGCCAGGCGTCGTTATCATCCAGCCACGCCTCTGCCGTGCGGCCGAGAGCGCGCAGAATGGCCGCCGTCCGGCCGTCGGCATAGCCGCCCGCGGCATCCGTCGGCCCGTCCGTGCCGTCGCTGCCGAAGCTGAACACGGCGGCGTCCGAAAGTCCCTCCAGCCCCGGCGCAGCGGCAAGCGCCAGCTCCTGGTTCCGCCCGCCGAGGCCGCTGCCCGTCACATGGACGACGGTCTCGCCGCCCGCCAGCAGGGCAAGCGCCCGTCCCCGGCCCGCATGATACTGCGCGGCCGCCGAAAGGAAGCGCCCGGCCTCCCGCGCCTCGCAGCTCAGACAGTCGGTCAGCCGGATGCAGCGGTAGCCGAGCGTCTGCGCCGCCTGCTCTGCCGCATCGCAGAGGGCTCGGACGCTGCCGGTCACGCGGGAGACTGCGTTCGGCAGTGCTTTCGGCGTTTCTGTCTGCAGGCAGGCCAGCGCCCGGTCAGACAGGCGCAGCCCGTATTTCCGCACGACGGCCAGCGCCTCGGCGCACGTGCTGCTGTCCGGCGCTGCAGGGCCGGAGGCGATCATGTCGAGCGGGTCGCCGAGAATATCCGACAGCACGACCGAGAAGACCGGCGCCGGACGGCAGTGCAGCGCGAACCGCCCGCCCTTGACGGCAGACAGCCGCTTGCGGATCGTGTTGATCTCAACAATATCCGCACCGCAGGCCAAAAGCGCCTGTGTGATGGCCTGCAGCTCCTCAGCAGGCAGCAGCGGTTTTTCAAACAGCGCGCTGCCGCCGCCGGAGAGCAGAAACAGCACGGTGTCGTCCGCCCGCAGACCGCTGACAAGCGCCAGCGCCCGCTGTGTGGCCGCAAAGCTGTTGTCGTCCGGCACCGGATGCCCTGCCTCGCAGCAGGTCACGCCGGGCAGCGGCCCCCTGACATGGCCGTATTTTGTGATGACGATCCCGCCGTCCACACGGCCCAGTACGGCCAGCGCCGCGTGGGCCATCTGCCACGCGGCCTTGCCCGCCGCCACGAGAAACACACGCCCCTGCGGGTGAAAATGCTCCAAAGCGCGGCGCACCGCCTCATCCGGCAAAACGGACCGGATGGCCGCTGTCCAAATCGATTCTGCGCGTTGGCGCAAGAGCTGCTCCATTGTGTTGCTCCTTTCCTTTCGTAAAAGCAGGGGACAGCCGCCCGGCCCACTGCGGTTTGTCGCACCGGGCGCTGTCAGGATATGCTCTGCATATTCTCTTATCCGCAGAGCATGACCTTGGCGGTGAAGGTGCCGTTCTGATGGGTAAAGGTACTGGTGCCGCCGGTTTTCTCCGCAATACGGGTGACGGACTGGATACCGATCCCGTTTTCCCTCCGCTTGGAGGAGCGGAAAATGCCGTTCTTTTCGTTGACCTCGCCGTCAAACGCATTTTCAACCTCGATCAGCAGAATCCGGTCGGCGTGAACACAAGCGGTTATTTCGATCTGCCGCCTGCCCGGTGCGGTGCGAAGGCTTGCCTCCAGCGCATTTTCCAGCAGGTTGGAAAGCACCAGACACATATCGATCTCGTCAACCGGCAGTGTTTCCGGCAGGTCGAGTCTGGCGCGGAAGGGGATCTCATCGCGCTTTGCCATGGCGCAGTAATAGCCGACAACACTGTCAGCCGCACGGTTTTCACAGAAGCACATATCAAGATTCGGGATGCGGGAGACGGTTTTTGCAAGGTAGCTTTTCAGGTTCTCCAGGTCACCTGCCTCGGCCAGCGCAGAAATTTGATTGAATTGGTGGCGCATATCGTGCCGTGCCTGCCGCGCTTCCTCGATGGCGGTCCTGAGGTTTTCATAGCGCTGCTGCTGCATTGAAAGAAACTGGTTTTCCTGCTGCAGCTTCGCATTGCGGTTGAGACTGGTTGCCATCAGCAGGAAAACCGCATTGAAGCAGAACATAAAGACCAGAAGCGCACTGCTCAGCACAATATAGCCCTGCAGTACGCGGCCGGTCTGGAGCGTTGACTGATAGCGCGGGATCATGAAAAGGTTCAAAAGGATGAACGCCAGCGGCAGGACCCAGAACACATACCAGGTCTGCGCAAAATTGTCGTCCTCGACCATCGCACGCACCGTATGTGTCGCAGGATAATATGCGGCCAGCACGATGCCCCAGCAAACGGCGTTATAGAACACGCAGGCGCCCAGGCAGAGCCACGGTCCGTCCGGCGGCAGCTGCAGATTCCGGATGATCGCGGCGCTGACGGCACGGGACAGGCTGTTCACGCACGCGAACACCGCGCAGACGGCCAGCGCAATCGTGCCGGATTTCCAGAGGGAGATGGTAAGCGTTCTGGTATACAGGCAGATCGCAGCCAGCGCGACCCCCGCAAGGGCAAAGACCGTGGAAGCATGAAGCCGATAGCAGGCAAGCCCGCTGCCGATGCACAGGCACGCCATCAAGGGAAAAAGCCAGGCGGCCAGCCTTCCGGGGGATTGCTTCAGATAGGTTTTTACAGGGAAATATCCAAGCAAAAGGCCGGGGAGAACAACAAGCAGTTCCAGAATCGGACGCAGAATATCCTTCATTTCATACGCTCCCTTTGCAGCAGAAATTCCATAAACGCCTGCCGGGCAGGCTTCAAAAGCTCTTGACTTACATAGACACTGCTGCCGTCTGTCATGCAGAAGGCACCGTCCCGAAAATCTGCGGCGTGCTCTAAATTGACGATCATGCCTCTGCCGCAGACGAAAAAGCGGGGATCTTTTTTCAGAGGCTCGGTGAACACCTTAAAGCTCTGGCGGGTGACCAGCGTTTTCAGGGCAGTCGTGCGGATGTTGATCAGATGTGCAAAATGCTCTGCCGAGATAATGTCCCGGTAGCAAAGACGGACATCACTGCCGCTGACCTTCACCGTCAGGACCGGCTCGGGGCGGGGGAGTCTTGCAAGCATCTCGGCCAGCAGGGCGGAAAGCTCCTCCTCGGAAAAGGGCTTCACGAGATAGTGGAGCGCACGGACCTGAAAGCCCTCCAGCGCGTGGTCGGTTGAGGTCGTGGTAAAAACCAAAAGGCAGTCTGCGTCTGTTTTGCGCAGCTCCTTTGCAGCGTCCATGCCGCTCATCCCGTGCATGTAAATATCCAGAAACGCGGCGGTAAAGCGCTGCTCTTTTTCTGCGGCGAGAAAGCTCTCGCCGCTTTCAAATTCCAATAGCTCCGCCTCGGCGCCGCACAGGCGCAGCTGCCGCGCAAGGCGCGTTTTCAGCTGCGCGCGCTCGGTCTCAAGATCATCCACAATTGCTATTCTCATGCCGGACTGGCTCCTTCGGAAAAGATTCTATGTTAATTATACCACAACTGTCCGGCACCGGCACAGCGGAAAAACCCGATTTCGTGCCGGAATTGGGGCTTTCGTGCCAAAAGGCTTGAAAAGCCTGCACCGTTCCGTATACTGAAAGCAGAAACAGTCGACGACGGCAGAAAGGAGGCGGAGCGCTATGTACCACATTGCCGTGCTGACAAAGAGCGAAACGCAGGAGACCTTTTACAGAGAACAGCTTTCACGGTTCTGCGCAGAGCGCGGTCTGTTTCCCAGGGTGGACTGCTACCGCGGGCAGGAGGTATTCTTTGAGGTCGCGCGCAAAAATGCGCCGACCAACGCTGTAATTTCCCTTCCGGGCGTGGATGGGCTGAATGCAGTGGAGCACCTGCGGGCGCTTTTCCCGGAAACGCGCATCATCTGGTGCAGCGAGCTGGATTTTTCCCTGCATGCGTTCCGGCTGCGCGTAGACTACTTTCTGCTGGAGCCGATAACGGAAGAAGCATTCCGGCATGGGCTTTATGTATGGGTAGAGGAAAAACAACCGTCTGTTTCGCCCCGAGCGGATCACAACCAACACAGCAAGGAGGATCACCGATGAAAAAGAGAAACCCGATTTATACTGCAGGCAGTTTCCTGCTGGCAGGAGCATTGACCCTGTCGATGGCAGCCTGCAGCGGAGCACAGGCACCGGCGGAGGCCACGCAGACGCCTTCCGCCACTGCAACACCGGCTGCCACAGCCGCACCTGCCGAGGAAACGACCCCTTCCGCGCCGGAATCCGACGCACTCCCCGTGAAGGCCTTGCAGCCCAAGCAGGTCGAGGAAAACCCCTACATGGCAAAGAGTGATGCGAACATCCATCACGACGGATATAACACCGATTCAACCGACGAGATCCTGCCGCTCGGCATCTATCCGGAGATCCATGTCTCCTATGAGACGACAAACGCGAATGCGTCTCCCGCCATTTACTTTGACAGCTACGGCCATGCAGTCGTTCCGCTGCTCGGCGGCATCGCCATCCGCGATCTGAATGCGGAGGAGACAAAGACGCTCGGCTATTTTTCCCCGAAGCAGCATGACGGCGGCAGCTACCTGATCCAAAGCTCCTACACCTTCCTGGACGCTGAAAATCGTATCGTCTGCCCGACCAGCAACAACCATGTACTGATGCTCCGCGCAACAGACGAGGAGGGCAATGTCCTTCCCGAGTTTGAAAAGGTGCTTGACATCGACATCAAGGCGGCGGCAGAGGCCGCGCTCGGCAAGGAGCTGACGCAGAATCTTCTTTCCGTGGTATTTGACTACGACGGGAACCTCTGGTTCGCCACCGGCGGCTTCCGCATCTATCCCGAGCGCCAGCAGCAGGGCGTTCTCGGCTATATCGCCCACTCGGCAATCGAAGCGATCCTCAACGGTGAGCAGACCGACCTGTCGAAGGCGGTTTTCGTCTACGAGCTGACGCTTGGCGAGGGCGCGGAGAACGGCATTGCCGCCTCCAAGGACGGCGCGGTCATTCTGACCAATAAGAATTGCTATCTGCTGCGCGCCAACAACGGTGTCGAGGCTGTCTGGTGCACGCCGTATGAGAGCGTCGGCGCGAAGGTCAGCGGTGAAGGCGACAAGACCACCGGCGGCGGTCTTGCGTGGGGCGGCGGCTGCTCGCCGACGCTGACGCCGAACCTTGTGATGTTCACCGACAATGCAGACCCCGTGAATCTTCTTGCGCTCGACATGAAAACCGGTGAGGTCGTGGCAAAAACGCCGGTGCTCGATGATCTGCCCGATGGCTATCAAGTGGCAATCGAGAACTCTGCAATCGTCTACGATGACGGCGCGGGCACGGTCAGCACGATTGTCTGCAACTGGTTCGGCGCGGGCAACGCAGGCCTTGCCGACCCCAACAACGATTCTTCGATCCAGAGCTACGCCAACATTTATGACCAGAACTGGCTGATGAAGGGTAATGTTATGATCGCCCCGGGCGTTGAGCGGGTGGACACCCTAAAAACCGACAGCGGCTACGAGATGAAGAGCATCTGGACCCGAAACGATCTGAGCGACACCGCGATCATGAAGCTCTCCACCGCAACGGGCTATATCTACGGCTATGTGCAGGATCTGGCCACGGGTATGTGGCAGTACATCATTCTCGACTTTGAAACCGGCGAGACTGTCTTTACGATGGATGTATCCAACAAGTACGGCTACAATAATATGGCCATTGGCATGTACACCGGCAACAGCGGAAATGCACTCTACTGCCCCACCGGCTATCTGGAGCTGCTCCGCCTGCAGGACCGCTTTGTCTACCTGCCCGAGCTTCCGTACCGCGAGGTCGATCTCGATCAGGCGGCAAGAAATGTGCTTGCACAGGATCAGTTTGCACAGGACTGCGGCGAAGGTACGGTTGCCAGCTGGCGCAACACCGCAGCCATCCGCAATGTGCATCCCAACACCACGGTGGCCTTCCGCATGAACAACCTGTCCGGCAGCGCCTCCGATTTGACGCTCTACGCCTATGGTGCAGACGGCAAGCTGGCAAAGGTTGCCCCCGAGCTGTGGTCGATCACCGACGAGACCGGCGCGGCTGCGTCCGAACTGACGGACGGCGTGCTCTATGAGCTGCGCGTGACCGTCGCCGACGGCGGCGATTTCGACCTGAGCGAGACGGAAAAGGAAATCAAGCTGTCCGTTGTGCTTGGAAAATAAGTGGGTTTTGAGAGGCTGCTGCACATTCCTCCCAAAAAGCCCCCAAAAGACCGAAGTAAAGCCATAAAATGCTTGGAGGTTCACACCGTCAAGCAGACAGAAAAACAGTATTCGTTTATCGTTCGCCGTTTCCACAAGGAAACGGCGAATTTTTCGTGCAAAGACGAAACAGCCAATGCACGATCCTCTCCGAAGCATCGGGTGCAATGCAATCTTAACGCAATCTTAATATTCCGGCAGAAAAGCTTAACACCATCTTTAAACGGGCGGCGCTATACTGTATTGTACGAAAATTTTGCTGGAGTGTGATTTCTCTTGCCATTTCATCGGCGTTTAGCCTGTAAGCTCAATTACTTTCAGTCCATAATTCTGATGTTTGCAGCGGTTATCCTTATCGGGGCGGCACTTCTGATGCTGCCGATTTCTGCGCAGGAGCGCACCGTCACCCCTTTCCATGAGGCATTATTCACAGCAACCTCCGCCGTCTGTGTCACAGGGCTGGTTGTGCGGGGTACGGCTTCTCACTGGTCAGCGTTCGGGCAGGCCGTGTTGATGGTGCTGATTCAAATCGGCGGCTTGGGTGTGATCACAGTCGGCGCGTCTTTCTCGCTTTTATCAGGCCGGCGCATTTCCCTGTCCCAGCGCGGGCGGATGCAGGAGGCCATGTCTGCTCCAAAAGTCGGCGGCATTGTGCGGTTGACAGGCTTTGTGATCCGTACCTCTTTGATGATAGAAGGAATCGGCGCGCTTTGTATGCTCCCGGTTTTCTGCCGGGATTTCGGCGTTTCCGGGATATGGAAAGCCGTTTTTCATTCCGTCTCCGCTTTCTGCAATGCGGGCTTTGATTTAATGGGTACCCCCGACATGCCTTTTGTCTCGCTGACCGCATATCGCGCAGACCCGGTTATCAACCTGACGATTTCCGCCCTGATCGTTGTGGGCGGCATCGGCTTTCTGACATGGGATGACGTGCGGACCAATCGGCTTTGCTTTCATCGCTATCGGCTGCAGAGCAAAGTTATTCTGGCGGCAACAGCGCTCTTAATTTTTCTGCCAACGCTGTACTTTTTCTGCTTTGAATTCAAAGGCAGCACCCTGCGGGAGCGGCTGCTGCTCTCGCTGTTCCAGTCCGTAACACCCCGAACAGCGGGATTCAATACGGCAGACTATACGTCACTGTCCAGCAGCGGGCGCGGCCTTACCATTCTGCTGATGTTCATCGGCGGTTCACCGGGTTCTACGGCGGGCGGCATCAAGACAACAACGGCGGCAGTGCTTGTCGCCAATGCGTTTGCTGTATTCCGCAGGCAGAAAAGCCCCGAAATGTTCGGGCGGCGGATGGAAGAAAAAGCGGTCCATGATGCCGCAGCTATTTTTACACTGTATCTCGTCCTTTCGCTGACGGGAGCGTTTGTCATCAGCACGGTGGAGACGCTGCCGCTGTCCGAATGTCTGTTTGAAACGACCTCGGCCATTGCTACCGTAGGGCTGTCTCTGGGGTTGACACCGCATCTTGGAATCGTCTCACAGGGGATTTTAATTTTCTTGATGTTCATTGGGCGCGTCGGCGGACTGACTATGATTTATGCAGCGCTCTCCGGCAGCAAAAGCAGCGTGGCACGGCTGCCGCAGGAACGCATCACCGTAGGATAAAGAAAGGTACATACCATGAAATCTATTTTACTGATCGGGTTGGGTCGATTTGGCCGCCACATCGCAGAGGAGCTGAACAAGCTCGGCCATGAGGTCATGGCGGTGGACGAAAACGAGGACCGCGTCAACGCCGTTCTGAGCATTGTGACCAACGCCCAAATCGGCGACAGCACCAACGCGGAATTCTTGGAGGCGTTGGGCGTCCGCAATTTTGATGTCTGTATTGTGGCGATCAGCGGAAATTTTCAGAGCTCACTCGAAACCACTTCTCTGCTGAAGGAGCTGGGCGCAAAAATGGTCGTCTCCCGTGCGGAACGGGATGTGCAGGCTAAATTTCTGCTGCGCAACGGTGCGGATGAGGTGCTTTACCCGGAAAAGCAGCTGGCCAAGTGGGCGGCCATCCGCTACGGGTCCGACCATGTGCTGGATTATATCGAGCTGGACCACGACCACGCCATTCTGGAAGTATCTGTACCGTCCGCGTGGATCGGAAAGACCGTTGGCGACATCAATATCCGCAAGAAATACAGCATCAACATTCTGGGCATCAAGCGCAACGGGATTGCCGACGTCAACATTGACTCGGACACGGTTCTGCCCGGTGACGGCACATTGCTGGTGCTGGGCGAGGGCAAGGCCCTGAGCCGGTGCTTTCATATCTGATCGTTTGCAAGGGAAGTGGTTCATTTGAGAACGGCACTGCTGATTTTGCTGTTTCTGGCCGCAGGACTTTTTCTTGTTTTTATTGGTGTCCAATGTGATGCGTTCTGGCGCAGCGTTCGCCGCGCACAATTTGAGCGGCGTGAAGGCTTCCGGCGCTGGTAATGCCGCCCGAAATATGGTATGATACCCTTCAGAAGGGAGGATTTGCTGTGAATATTAAAAAGCCATCTCCCGATACAATGAAAGAGCAGGCCGTCCGACAGGCAAAGGATCTTTTGATCACGGTGCTGATTCTGACCGCCGCAACCGGCATCGGCAATATTTTCTGGTATTTCTCTTTTACCAAAAATATCATATCGGTGTATATTCTGGGGACATTGCTGACCTCGCTTTTTACCAAAAGCTATTTCTACGGCTTTTTAAGCTCGTTTTCCAGCGTGCTTCTTTTCAATTTTTGCTTTACAGAGCCCCGCCTGACGCTGCACGCATACGAGCGCGGCTACCCTGTCACCTTTGCTATTATGCTGATCGTTTCCATCATTACGGTCACATTGGCGATTCAGAATATCCGCAATGCCGAGGAGAAAGAGCGCGCTGCCGTCCGCGCCAAGAATGAACAGCTGCGCGCCGATTTGCTGCGCACGATTTCCCACGACCTGCGTACCCCGCTGACATCCATTTCCGGCAATGCCTCCAACCTCATCAGTAACTATGAGAAGATGGACGACCCCACCCGCAAGCAAACGTTTCTGGACATCTACGACGACTCTATGTGGCTCATCAATCTGGTGGAGAACATTCTTTCCATCTCCCGCATTGAGGATGGGCGGATGAACCTGTCCATCTCTACAGAGTTAGTAAGCGAAGTGTTTGAAGAAGCCCTGCGCCATACCAACCGGCACAGCGGGCAGCACACGATTACTGTACAGATGGACGATGATCTGCTGCTGGCGCACATGGATGCCAAGCTGGTTGTGCAGGTCCTGATCAATCTGGTGGATAATGCCATCAAATACACGCCTGCCGGGTCGCACATTGTCCTTTCCGCTGCGGCGCAGGGGGAAAGCGCCGTAATTCGGGTAAGCGATGACGGCCCCGGTATTCCCGACGAAGCAAAAGAAAAGGTCTTTGAAATGTTCTCCACCGGGGAAAAACGCATTTCGGACAGCCGCCGCAGCCTTGGGCTGGGACTGGCCTTATGCCGCACGATCATCGCAGCCCACGGCGGCACCATTACACTGTCCGACAATACGCCGCATGGCTGCATCTTTACTTTTACACTGCCCCTTGGGGAGGTTTCTTTGCATGAATAAACCCTTGATTCTGGTTGTGGAGGACGATGCGCCTATCCGCAACCTGATTACCACGACACTGAAAACGCAGGATTACAAGTACATTGCGGCGGCTACTGCGTCCGAAGCACTCCAACAGGCAACGATCCATGCACCGGATGTGATGCTGTTGGATCTTGGTCTGCCTGATCTGGACGGTATCGAGGTGATTCGCCGTATTCGCAGTTGGTCTGCGATGCCCATCATCGTTATCAGTGCCCGCAGCGAGGACAGCGATAAAATCGAAGCCTTGGACAGCGGCGCCGACGACTACCTGACGAAACCGTTCTCGGTAGAGGAGCTGCTGGCGCGGCTGCGGGTAACGTTCCGCCGCATCTCGATGCTGCAAAACGCCGCCGGTTGTTCGGTTTTTACCAACGGTGATCTGCAAATTGATTTTGCGGCTGGCTGTGCCACCTTGAAAGGGCAGGAACTGCACCTGACGCCCATCGAGTACAGGCTGCTCTGCGTCATGGCTAAGAATTGCGGCAAAGTGCTGACCCATACTTATATCACCCACGAAGTCTGGGGCAGTTCCTGGGACAATGACGTGGCCTCGCTGCGTGTTTTTATGGCTACGCTGCGCAAAAAGCTGGAATCCGAGCCGGATTCGCCGCAGTATATCCAGACGCATATCGGCATTGGATACAGGATGCTGAAGGTGTAAAAAGAGGTATAATAAAAACTCGCAAAATTGCGGAAAAGTGTGGAGGCCCCTGTCCTTCGCTAAACTTTGATTTAGCGAAGTTGTGTATGGAGGGCTTTTACCCTATCGATTTTGGAATCGCAGCGGTTGCTATAGTCCCCCCCTAGTGAGCAAGACAAAAGCACTTTCCCTTATTTGCAATGCAAATATAGGGAAAGTGCTTTTTGGTAAGGGCAAAATTCCGCGTTCAAAGCTGTGCAAGACCTGCCGGGTGCCATTCGTCCCGGATGCCGATGTCGGCACAGACGATATCACCGCAGAAGGGTGCGGAGCTTGGAGCTGTGTGCAGGGGCTTGCAGCTGTCAAACGTCACGGTCAGGTCTGCGCGGACGGCTCCCTCGGCGGCCTCACCCGTATCGGTGTTGATGCCGCTGGGCAGATCGACGGCCAGCACGAATGTGCCGCTTTCCCGCTGACGATTCATCAGCGCACAGGCAGCCAGCCCTGCCGGGCGAAGGCTGCCGTGAAACCCGGTGCCATACAAAGCATCCACGACGGCGTCAAATGGCTGTGCTGCCAGCGCTGCCGCATCGCGGCATTTGGTGACCGGCAGATCTTCCAGTCGTGCATAGTTCGTCATAGCATCGGGCGTTTTAGGGTCTCCCTCGGCCAGCAGGACGACCACGCGCCAGCCATCTTGGACGGCGGCGCGGGCCATCACAAGGCCGTCTCCGCCGTTGTTGCCCTTGCCGCAGACGATGAGCAACGCCCCGCCCAGCGGAAGGCGCGCCCGCAGCTGGGTGTAGGCGGCCAGCCCGGCGTTTTCCATCATTTGCAGATAGGGCAGGCCGTGGGCGTTGCCTGCACGCTCGATCTCCTTCATCTGTGCAGCGGTCACAATGCGGTGCTTCATAATTTGTACCTTCCTTTTCCCTGTAAATACGCTTTTGCCTTTTCAAACGACATGACTCAGCTTTTCTCCCTTTGTCACGGTATGACATTTTGCAATCAACTGTACAAATTACAGCGCCGTACCCGTTTTGGGCACAAAAAAGCGGGTCATGTCGGCCTGCTCCAGCGCCAGCAGCTTTACCTTTCTGTCAATGCCTCCGGCATATCCGGTCAGGCTGCCGCCGGTGCCGACCACGCGATGGCACGGAATGATAATAGAAATTTTGTTATGCCCGACAGCGCCGCCCACGGCCTGCGCGGACATCCGAGGCCTTCCCTGCTTTACCGCAAGCTGCCGTGCGAGCTCACCGTAGGTCACGGTCTGCCCGTAGGGAATTTGCAGCAGCAGCGCCCACACCGCCTGCTGAAATGTCGAGCCAGCCGGGTGCAGCGGCGGCAGAAAGCCCGGCTCCTGCCCCGCAAAGTAAAGGTCCAGCCAGCGCCGGGCCTCGGAAAGGACCGGCGTTTCCCGTTCGGTATGCTCGGCGGGCAGTCCGTCGGCAAAATATTTCGCGCCGTCGAACCACAGCCCGGTCAGCCCGACCTCGTCCGCCGCCAGCAGGATACGGCCCAACGGGGCGTCATAATGCTGAATATATGTCATCGTATATGCACCTCACCGGCTGAAAAACAGGCCGTAACGGCCCGCAGCCTTTTTATCATTATACCGCATTCCGCTGCAAAGCTCTATCCGTATTTTGCAAAATATCCAAGGTGGTTGCCTTTTTTCCGCCAATCCCCTATAATCATGGGTAATGACAGATAAAGGAGCACTACCATGAAAATTGCAATACCCTATCAAAACGGCCAGGTTTTCCCACACTTCGGCCATGCACCGCAGTTTAAATTCTACACCATCGAGAGCGGCATGATTTTACACACCGAGGTCGTCGAGACCACGGGCAGCGGCCACAGCGCCGTGACGGCCTTTCTGATGCGCGGCGGCGTTGACACGCTGATCTGCGGCAGCATCGGCGCGGGCGCGCAGACTGCCGTAGCCGGGGCTAACATAAGGCTGTACGCCGGTGTCAGCGGCGACGCCGACAAGGCCGTGCTGGCGCTGCTGGCCGGAAAGCTCGTCCATGACCCCACTGCTGTTCACTGCGGCCACCACGACGGTGAGCACCACTGCGGCGGGCATCACTGCCACTGACAAGGAGGCTTGCACCATGACCCTTACCGAACGTGCAGCCGCAGCTGCAGAATTAAAAACCACCGGGCAGTGCAACTGCACCCAGTCTGTTGTAAAGGTATTTGAGGACAAGCTGCCCGTGGAGGGCGACACCCTGCGGATGCTGGCGGCAGGCTACGCTGCCGGTATGGGCTGCCTGGAGAGCACCTGCGGCGCACTGATCGGCGCTGTGATGGTGGCCGGCATCCTGACGGAGGGCCGCGGCACGCCCGCTGTGGCACGCGCCCTGGTCCGAAGCTTTGAGCAGCGGTGCGGCGCGACTATCTGCAAGGAGCTGAAGGGCGTTGCCACCGGCGTGCCGCTCTGCCCCTGCCCCGAATGCGTGCGCAATGCCGTGCTGGCGCTGGGCGACGTACTGCCCGACGCCGCAAAGGAGTGAGCGCCGATGTTTTTTGCCTACGGGGAAGCCGAGCTTGCCTGCCTGCGCGCCAGGGACAAGCGGCTGTGTGAGGTCATCGACAAAATCGGGCATGTGGACCGCGTCGTCGATACCGATTTGTTTTCGGCGGTGGTGCATCACATCATCGGCCAACAGATCTCGACGAAGGCGCAGGCCACGATCTGGCAGCGGATGCAGGACGCACTGGGCACCGTGAACGCCGAGACGATCCTGGCTGCCGGTGTTCCCAAATTGCAGGCGCTGGGCATGACCTTTCGCAAGGCGGAGTACATCACCGATTTTGCCGAGCGCGTCCACAGCGGTGCGTTCGATCCAGAGGGCATCCGGCAGAAAAGCGACGAGGACGCCATCCGCGAATTGAGCGCCCTGAAGGGCATCGGTGTTTGGACAGCGGAGATGATTTTGCTGTTCTGTATGCAGCGGCCCAACATTTTCAGCTACGACGACCTTGCCATCCAGCGCGGTCTGCGGATGGTCTACCACCACCGCAAAATTGACCGCAAGCTGTTTGAAAAGTACCGCCGCCGGTTCAGCCCCTATTGCAGCGTGGCCAGCCTGTACCTGTGGGCCGTGGCAGGCGGAGCGATCCCGGAAATGCGCGATTATAAACCGAAAACCACACGATAAAAAAGGCAGCCGACCCGCTGTAGCTCTGTCAGCGTGTCGGCTGCTCTTTTACATTTTAAATTTGCCACGGAGTTATAAAGCCTTACCGCGCTGCTCTTGCCGGAATTTTGCTGCGCAGCGCCTCAAGGCGGTTCAGCGCGTCGTTCAGCGTTTCGTCCTTCTTGGCAAAGTGGAAGCGGATCAGGTGGTTGACAGGCTCCCGGAAGAAGCTCGAGCCCGGCACCGCGCCGACACCGACCTTAGCGGCCAACTCCTCGCAGAACTTCAAATCGCTGTCATAGCCGAATTCGGAAATGTCCATCATCACATAATACGCACCCTGCGGTACGTTGTGGACAAGGCCCAGAGCGTCCAGGCCCTTGCAGAACAAATCGCGCTTGTGCGTGTATTTTGCCAGCAGGTCATCGTAATAGTCCTGGCCGAATCGCAGTCCCGGGATGATGGCCTCCTGCAGGGGAGCTGCCGCGCCGACGGTCAGGAAGTCGTGTACCTTCTTGGCGCGCTCAATGATGGGCGCGGGCGCAATGACGTAGCCCAGCCGCCAGCCTGTGACCGAGTAGGTCTTGGACAGCGACGAGCAGGAGATCGTCCGCTCCCACATACCGGGCAGCGCTGCAAAATAGGTGTGGGTGTGCGGCGCGTAGACGATGTGCTCGTACACCTCGTCGGTGATAACATAGACATCATACTTTTTGGCAAGGCCCGCAATCAGCTCCAGCTCGTCCCGGGTGAACACCTTGCCGCAGGGGTTTGATGGGTTGCACAGGATCAGCGCCTTCGGGTGTTGGCGGAAGGCATTTTCCAGTACCTCGGGGTCAAAGGTAAATTCCGGCGGCGTCAGCGGCACATAAATTGGCTCTGCCCCGGTCAGGATCGTGTCCGCGCCGTAGTTCTCGTAAAACGGCGAGAAGATAACGACCTTGTCCCCCGGGTTCGTCACGGTCATCATGGCGGTCATCATCGCCTCGGTGCTGCCGCAGGTCACAACGATCTCACTGTTGGGGTCAATTGTCCGGCCCATATAGCGGGTCTGCTTGGCGGCCAGCGCCTCGCGGAAGTTCTGCGCGCCCCAGGTGATGGAGTACTGGTGGTAGTCCTCGTGCGCGACCTCGGCCAGACGGTCCAGAATTGCTTTGGGCGGGTCAAAATCCGGGAAGCCCTGGGAAAGGTTCACCGCGCCGTATTGGTTGGAGATACGGGTCATGCGGCGGATGACGGAATCGGTAAAGCCTGCGGTACGGTCAGAAAGCGGCTGCATTGGTAGATCACCCCTGTTGTTTATTCCTATCTGTTTGCTTGGTTACTTTGCATTGTACCGCGGCAGCACGGGTTCGTCAATGCCGTTCCGCGGAAATTTTGCATTTTGGAAAATCGCTGGTATAATAAAGGAAACAGACAAACCGGAAAGGATGTTCCCGATGCCGCAAGATAAATCCTTACAGATGAATCAAACCATCGAAACTGCCATTTTGCAGCTGCAGCAGTCCCCTACCCCGGAGCAGCTGGCCCACACGCTGACCGTCGTCCGCCGCTGTATGCAGGCAGGCGGGCAGTGGATCGTGGCCGTCGAGCCTGTCCCCGGTGGCGGGCAGGTGCAGCCCCGGGTCGTGACGACGGCGGACAGCGCAAGCTGGTGGTACGCCTTCACCTCATTTGAGGAGCAGATGAAAAGCCCTGACACGGTGAAATCGACCTTCCTTGCAGACATTGACAAGCTGTTTGCCGCAGCGCTCTCCGCACCGGAAATCGCGGGCATTATTGTAAATCCGTGGCACTGCACCCTGCAGCTGGATAAGGAGCTGATCCGCATCATCCAGCCGGGTCGTGCCGACTGACGGGAGGATGTAGACGATGAAAATTCAATCTGTTGCTATTTTGGGGGCCGGAGCCGTCGGCTGCTATGTGCTGTGGGGCCTGGCCGACAAGGCCGCTGCCAACAGCCTGCAGCTTGGCGTCGTGGCGGAGGGTTCCCGCGCCGAGCGGCTGCGGCAAAACGGCTGCACGATCAACGGGCAGGTCTATCACCCGCAGGTCTGGACCCCGCAGCAGGCCCACGGCGTCGATCTGCTGATCGTCTCGCTGAAATACGGCGCGCTGCCCGGCGCGCTGGACAGCATCCGCACCATTGTGAGCGAACACACCGTTGTCATGAGCCTGATGAACGGCGTTGACAGCGAGGAGCTCATCGCCGCACAGGTCGGCGCGGCTCATGTGTTGCCCGCGCTCATCAAGGTGGCCTCCCACCGCACCGAGGACGGTGTGCGTTTTGACCCGGAGACGACCATCGGCATCATCTACGGGGAGCTGACCGCACCGTTTGACAGTGACCGGGTGCAGGCGGTGCGGGCGCTGTTTGCGGACACGGGCATTCATTTCCGTGTGACCGAGCATATCCGCGAGGAGATCTGGTCCAAGTTCCGGCTGAACGTCTGCAACAATCTGCCGCAGGCGATCCTCGGCGCGGGCGTCGGCTGCTACAGCGACAGTGCCCATATAAAGGCCATCAGCGACGGCCTGCGCCGCGAGCTGGAGGCCATTGCCGCCGCCAAGGGGATCGACCTCTCCAAGGCAGCTGCGGCCTCCACCCACGGCAGCACCGTGCCGCCAACCGCGCGCTACTCCACCCTGCAGGACCTCGACGCCGGGCGGCACACAGAAATCGATATGTTCTCCGGTGCGCTCATGCGCATGGGGCGCGAGTTAGGCATCCCGACGCCCTACAACGAATACACCTACCACATGATCAAGGCTCTGGAGGAAAAAAACGACGGCCTGTTTGACTATACGACAACAGATGCTGTGACCTGCTCCCGGTAATAAGGGGGTGCTGACGGCCCTTGCGGACGGCTGCATTTTTCTGATTTTTTTATTTTTTGCAGAAAAAAACTCTCAATAGACGCCCGCGGCGGGACTATTGAGAGTTTTTTTCTGCATTTTTATAAAAAAATCACCTGCGGCTCTGCGTCGCCTTTTGGCAGTCTGCATTTTAGAAAAGCTGTGCTTCTCCTGCCGACCCTCTCCCCTTCCCTGCCGGTTTCCCCGGATGCGCATGATTTTGTTTGCCGTTTTGTATATTATATATAAATTATTACGCTTTGTTTCTTTTTTGCTATTTTTTCAGCGGAGAAGATTTCTCGCAATACTTTTTGCTTTTTTCGTATACTTTTACGTACTATCGAATATTTCGGGAGAATTTTTTGTTCAGAATAAAACTCGCAATACAAAAAGGAGAATTTTTCTGTTTTTTCTTCTGTTGTCAGAAAATTTCTCTCAATAAGCCTTTTTCCCCTCTGCGCTCTCCCCTGCTCCGCCGGAAAAGCCGCGAACTGATTTTTTCACTGCGCAGCATTTTTCTCTCAATTTGGCAGAAGAAAACTCGCATTTCGCTGTCTGCTTTGCCCGCAGCCGCTTGCGTACTGCGAGTTTTTTTCTGCCAAATTGAGAGTTTTATTCTGGCAAAATCAGCAGAAGAGAACTCTCAGCACAGCAGAATATTTCTCTTTTTTCGTGGGAAGAAAACTCTTTTTTCACAGGAATTTTTCTCTCAATTCAGCAGAAGAAAACTCGCAATCTACTTATTATATATAAAGAGATAAATTTATAAAATAATAAATAATAATTATAAGAAAAAAATACAAATGGCACATTTATTTTTTATTGCGAGAAGGCGTTGACATTTTCCGCAATTGCGTGTATGCTTAATGTACTGTATTTGTGGAGGTGTAGGTCTATGTCTGAAAAGCGGAAAAATGACACCATCATTGAAGGCGAATACTATGACCCGGACCTCCCTGCGCAGGAAAACACGCCGCCACAAAAGCACCGCCGCACCCGCGCTGCAAGCAATGTACCCAAGTACAACCCGGCGTCGGAATCGATCATCACCAAGAGTAACGACCTGATCCAAAAGACAAAATATGCCCTGCCAAAGCTGGAGCAAAAGGTGCTGCTGGCGATGATGGCACAGATCAACCCCAAGGAAACCCCGGATGCGGACCGCGTTTATTCGTTGAGCTTTTCCGACTTCGGGCGGCTGGCCGGGGTCAACATGCACGACAACACCTATCTGGAATACCTGAAGGACACCGTCAAAAGTTTGGAGGACCGCTCCTTCTGGAGCCTGGACCCGGCCAGCGACGGCCACCAGTACAAGGTCCTGTCCTGGCTGCAGCGCGGCTCCACCGTGAATGACCGGGACAAGCAGATCCGCGTGCGCTTCAATCCGGAGATCCTCCCCTATCTTTCCCAGCTGAAAAGCAACTATACCTCCTACAACGTGGAATATCTGCTGACGATGAACAGCACCTACTCCATGCGTTTTTACGAAATTTTGCTCTCCTACGACAACGGAGACACCGATTACGGCTACACGAACGGCCTGGTGTTTCAGCCGGTCACAAAAGAGATACTGGACCGTTTCCCGGACAAGGCGCAGGACATCCGCGGCTTCAAGTACAAGGTGTTTGACATTCAGGAGCTGAAGGAGCAGCTCTCTCCCCCGCCGGAAAAGCGCAAAAAGGACAAGGAAAAGCCGCTGACCGAAAAGTACAGCAACTTCCACGATTTTGAGCGCTACGTCCTGACCAAGGCCAGGGATGAGATCAACCAGATGACCGACCTCTGGTTTGACTATATCCCGGTCCGCATCCGCGGCGGCAGAAAATACGAGCGGCTGTACCTGTTCATCCGCTACAAATCCGCGCAGGAGATGGACGCGGTGCGCCAGCTGCACACGCAGAAAAACGCTCGCAATGAGGAGGTCCCGCGCCGCAGAAGGACGCGGAAAACCACCGAGCCGGAACGCAGTGCGGCAGCTGTGTCCGTGGCAGAGCCGCTGGGGGACGAGCTGTTTACTATGACGGTGACGCGGGCTGTTCGCGTGCTGGAAAGCAGGGCGCGCAGCCAGACCCTGCAGGGAAAAATTTCACCGGAGCTGTACAGTGCGGTGTCCTCGGTGCTGGTATACACGGCGCGCCTGCTGACCAACACCAACAGCGAGAAAAGGGCAAAGCAGGCGCAGGAGACCCGCGACGCGCTGAACCGCATCCTGGCCCAGCAGCACGATTTGACCTGCTGGGTGCTGGGCATGGCGCGAATGATGCTGACCAAAAAGGAGCACGGCCAGCTCAAGTCGCCGCAGTACAACGCGACCATTGTATACAACGCGATGGAGGATATTACGATCATCCCGAGCGGCAGGGACGAGCTGCGCAGCGCAGGTGCAACGAATCATTTCAAGGCAGATCTGTCCGTCTTTGATGAATAAATTTGCCACGGAGTTATAAGACCAAAAGGCATAACAAAAAGCGTATGGATACCCGTTCCGCAAAAAGCTGCAGCATGGGCGTGTCTATATGCTTTTTTCTTTATATAAAAATTTGCCACGGAGTTATAAGACTTTTCTGCCGCAGAAAAGCCCTGCCAAAACTGCAAAAGTGCTGTTGACGATGCTGGCAAATGTGGTATACTATACATAGACGAAAACGACATAAAAAATAATTTGCCACGGTGTTATAACTACATAATGAAATGGGGAACAAGCGAATGGCTGCAACAGTAATAACCATTGCGGTGGAAAAGGGCGGCTGCGGAAAAACCGTAACGACCTCTAACCTTGCCTATCTGATGGGCGACGAGGGCAAAAAGGTGCTTTGCCTGGACACCGACCCGCAGGGAAACCTGACGTTTGCCCTGACAGGCGGCAACGCCATTACCAGCAAGGCCTTTGCCAACCGCAGTCTGTATGATATGATCGACGGCTTCCGCTACAACACACAGACCAGAGATTTTATCGTCGAGTCGGAATATGAAAACGTGGACCTGATCCCGGCCAACGACCAGACGCCGCGCCTGTCCAAGCGGCTGGAGGATCTGTACACGGACGCCCAGCGGGACTATGACCGCGGCGACCCGAAGTATCTGGCCAGCGATACCGACGTGCTGGACTATTTCCTGCGCCAGGTCAAGGACGAGTACGATTATATCCTGATAGACACTCAGCCAAGCCGGGACAGCCTGCTGCTCTCCAACGCAATTGCCGCGGCGGACTATGTGCTGATCCCGCTGAAGTGCGATTCCTTCTCGGAGGACTCAGCGTTCCGTACCTATGTGCTCTGCAATGAGATGCGCAAGAGCAAGACTTCCCGCATTAAGGGCGTCGGCGTGATGCTGACGATGGTGCAGAAAAGTGCAGCCTCGCAGGACATCCGCAGTGACTGCCGGGCCAAGCTCGGCGCAACGCTGTTCAACGCGGAAATCGCCTTTGGCAAGAGTGTGGATAACAGCATCAACCGCTGCGTGCCGGTCTGCTACTCGGCCCGCACGCAGCCCCCGGCCAAAAGCTATGTGGCGGCGTATGAAGAGCTGAAAAAGCGCCTGGCGGAATTGGAGGAAAAGTAAGATGGCTATGAAAAAGAAGCCCGGCAGATCCAAGGTCGAGGTGGGCATTCCGTCCACCGAGGCGGTTTTCAGCGCCGGAAACAACAACGCCTCCGGCAGCCTGATTGCCAACCTGGCCACGCAGAACCGCGCCGAGCTTGCCTATGAGCTGCGGGAAATTGCCTTGCAGGACATCGAGCTGAACCCGGACAATGCGATTTTCCGCCAGCTGGACACCGACGAGGATGTGGAAACACTGGCCAACGACATTGACCGCAACGGCCTGATGCACAATCTGGTCGTATATCCGCGGACGGATGGCAAACAGACGAAGTACGTTCTGCTCTCCGGCGAGCGCCGCTATAAGGCATTGAATTATTTGCAGGCGCGCGGCGACGCAAAGTGGAACACAGTCAAAAACTGCCGTGTTGTCACAACACCGCTGAGCGACAACGAGAAAAAGGTCATGCTGCTGAGCGCCAACCTGCAGGTGCGCGGCGGCTTTGCCAACGAGATGATCCGTCGCAAGGCGGTTGCCGAGCTGGTGTCCTGCCTGCGGGCAGAGCCGTACAACCTGACAGCAGCCGAGGCAAAAAAGGCCATCAAGGAGGCAACGCCCATCAACGGGCGGCAGATCGATAAGGATCTGAGCATTGAAAAAAATCTGAATGAGGGTCTCAAGGATTTGCTGGATCGTGGCTTTGTGCTGCGCAGCGAGGCGGAGAGCTTTTTGCGGATGACGCCCGAGGAACAGAGAATCGCTGCCCAAATGCTGCAGCAGCTCTATGCTATTGCGTACAACGGCCCGGGCAGCGCAGCCATTCAGGACGAGAAAAAAGCGATTCGCGGGCGGTTCGTGGATGCACTGCGGACGGTGGCCGACACCAGCAGTATGCAGGATGCCCACGAGGCGCTGGTCGCTGCGGTGTTCACGGTCCAGAAGGAGATGGCGTGTCTGAAGGAGACCATCCGAAAGGTCAAGACCATCCCGCCGGAGCAGCCCGCTGCGCAGGTCGAGCAGACAGAGGTCATCCGGGAGGTCAGGGAAAAGACCGCCGGCGCCAAGGCACAGAGCAAAATTACGGGCAAGCTGTCCAGCCAGACAAGCCGCCTGGAAACGATGCTGCGCAGGAAAAACCCCGAGAAGCGCCTTGCAGAAAAATATACCCACGAGGAGCGCCGGCAGGCCATGAAGGAGCTGGACGAGATGATCGCCACGGCCACGCGGCTGCGGGAAATAATTGCAAAGGTGGAGCACAGCGCCGATGAAGCCCAGGAAGTATAGGCTGCGTATCCGCCTGCACCGCAAAATTTACGACCTGCTTGAGATGGAAGCATTGTGGCAGGACAGTAAGATCGGTACGCTGGCCAACCGCATTTTGCAGGAGGAGCTGGCCAAGCTCCGGCAGGTCGGCCTGGACCACTGCGTGTGCGGGGATGAGGACGCAGCATCCGCGCGGCGCATCGAGGCAGAGAAGCACCCCGAGAGCTATTACATGCTGCCGTCGTTTGACTGCCGCGAAAAGTATATGCCGACCCATGGCCGCGGCCTTGACACGAAGGGACAGGTCACGCTGCTGGTCACAGCGGAGCAGCTGCAGCTGATCGACGCGCTGTTTGACCGGGAAAGCGGCTGTATCCGCGGGCTTTACTCGGAATCCCAGGGGCAGACGGTCAAAAGCTACCGCTATCAAATCGTGGGGCTGCTGCTGCACAATCCCTTGCTGCAGGAATTACAGAAGCAATAATTGCTACAGAAAAGGACTCGCAATGGATTTGCGGGTCTTTTTTTATAGGAAGTTTGTGGCAGGGCAGGGGAGAGTAAGGAGTATTGCGAGAGAATTTCTTGAAAAAAATGAGAAAAAGTAAGAAAAAGCACCTGCTTTGTTATATAGAGAATGTAGGGGCGAACATTGTTCGCCCGCCAACCTGGTGCAGCAAGGCTTTTCCGGGAAGGCCTTACACATAGCGCGCGGGCACGGGCGAGCAATGCTCGCCCCTACAGAGTTTTATAACGGCAGAATGATTTACAAACAGTAATAGTAAATTAAATGTTTCCAAATTGTACTTTTAATGCCCTGTATTGCGAGAAACTTTCTGCGAAAAAAAGAAAAAATCAGAAAAAATCTCCGCCTTGCAACTGCGTTTTATATCTGCTACAATAGCGGTAAAAATAGGGGAGGTCTGCACATGGAACCGGAAAAGCTGTTGGAGGCGCTGCACACAGCGGAAAAACTCAAGGACACAACGCGGCATTGCTATACATCGAAGGGAAGGCATGAGAGCGTGGCCGAGCACAGCTGGCGCATTGCGATGATGGCGTTCTGGCTGCGGGATGAATTTCCGCAGGCCGACATGGACAAGGTCATCCGCATGTGCCTGATCCACGATCTGGGCGAGTGCTTTACCGGGGACATCCCGGCGTTTGACAAGACCGCCGCCGATGAGGCCGCCGAGGAAGCACTGCTTTCCCGCTGGGTCGATACACTGCCCGAGCCGGTCTGTACCGAGATGAGGACGCTGTACGCGGAGATGGCCGCCTTGCAGACGACGGAGGCCAAAATCTACAAGGCGCTGGATAAAATGGAGGCCATCGTCCAGCACAACGAGTCCGCGATTGCGACCTGGGAGCTGCAGGAGTATGCGCTGAACCTGACTTACGGCGTGGAGCAGTCGCAGTTCTCGCCCTATATGCAGGCGCTGCGGGAGGCCCTCCGGCAGGAAACGCTGCGCAAGATGGAGCAGGAGGGCGCGACACCGCAGCCGTGAGAACGGTATAAAAATCCTCCTGGCGGGCAGAATAGAAGGTGATGATTCTGCCGACAGGAGGAAACCAAATGCGAGAAATGTTCTGCTTTCAGTGCCAACAAACGGCGCATAACACCGGCTGCGACGGCAAGGCCGGTGTCTGCGGCAAAAAGGCCGACACCGCCAACTATCAGGATGAGCTGATAGGGGCACTTATCGGGCTGGCGCGGGCGGCGCGGGCTGGGACACCGACACCGCACACCGATGAATTGATTTTGAAGGGCCTGTTCACGACGATCACGAACGTGAACTTCAACAACGAAACTATCCTGCAATGCAAGGCGGAAATCGAAAAGGAAAAGGCTGCCGTCGGCCCCGGGCAGCTTGACGATTACGACCTTGCCGCGCTTTGGGCGGCGGGGGAGGACGTGCGCTCGTTGAAATCGCTGATCCTCTTTGGGCTCAAAGGCATGGCGGCCTATGCGTACCACGCCCGCGCACTGGGGAGAACAGACCCCGCTGTGAACGCCTTTTTCTATGAGGCACTCGAGGCCATCGGCGCAGAGAAAACGCCTGACGAGCTGCTGGCGCTGGTGCTGAAAACCGGAGAAGTCAATCTGGCCTGTATGGCGCTGCTGGACGCAGCCAACACCGGCGCATACGGTGACCCCGTGCCGGTCACGGTGCCGCTGACGATTGAGAAGGGCCCCTTCATCGTGGTCAGCGGCCACGACCTGCACGATCTGAAGCTGTTGCTGGACCAGACCGCGGGCAGGGGCATCAACATCTACACCCACAGTGAGATGCTGCCCGCCCACGGCTACCCGGAACTGAAAAAATATCCGCACCTCAAAGGCAACTTCGGCACGGGCTGGCAGAACCAGCAGTCAGAGTTCCACAACATCCCCGCGCCCATCCTGTTCACAACGAACTGTCTGATGCCGGTGCGGCAGAGCTACAGTGACCGTGTGTTCACGACGTCGGTGGTGTCCTACCCGGAGCTGACCCACATCGGGGACGACAAGGATTTCACCCCGGTCATTGAAAAGGCGCTGGAATGCGGCGGCTACCCCGAGGATCACCCGATGACCGGGATGAACGGCGGCAGCACGGTCATGACCGGCTTTGCCCGCAATGCGGTGCTGTCCCACGCAGAGCAGATCGTCCGGCTGGTCCGGGAGGGGAAGATACGCCACTTTTTCCTGATCGGCGGCTGCGACGGTGCAGCACCGACGCGCAGCTACTACACGGACTTTGCACGGATGACGCCGCCCGACACGCTGATTCTGACGCTGGCCTGCGGCAAGTACCGGCTGAACGATATGGATCTGGGCAGCATCGAAGGCATCCCGCGCGTTCTGGATTGCGGGCAGTGCAACGACGCCTACAGCGCCATTCGCATTGCGCTGGCGCTGGCCGAGGCGTTTGGCTGCGGCGTCAACGACCTGCCGCTTACGCTGGTGCTGTCGTGGTATGAGCAGAAGGCTGTCTGCATTTTGCTGACGCTGCTGTATCTGGGGCTGCGCAATATCTACCTTGGCCCCACGCTCCCGGCGTTCGTCTCACCGAATGTACTGGACTTTCTCGTTAAGCAGTACAACCTGACGCCCACGGGCGACCCGAAAACAGACTTGGAAAAGATACTGAACCGACAATAACAACATCCGCCGTGCAGAGAGACCCCTCTCTGCACGGCGGATGCTTTTTTGCGGCTTTTGGCTTCTTCAAGTAAATGGGCGTTTAAACCTTCACCAGCTCATACGCCTGTGTGCCGATGCCAAGGGCCTCGGCGGCGTCGATGGTGTGGGTGCCGTGGCGGCTGTTGACGCGCTCCATAAAGTGGTCGCGGCCCGGGTCATTGCTGTTTATGACCAGATCGATGCAGGCGCGGTCCAGCGCGACGGGGTCAAGGCTCGAGAGGATGCCCACATCGTTCATGCAGGGGTCCTCGGCCACGGCGCAGCAGTCGCAGTCAACGGAAAGGTTCTTCATGACGGCGACATAGGCAATCTTGCCCGCAAAGTGCTTTGCCACGGTGGAGGCGGCGTCTGCCATGGCTTCAAGGAAGGTGTCCTGCTCGGCGCAGTTCTCCCACAGGATGTGCTGGTCGGTGACCTTGCCGCCGGTATGGATGTACGTCTTACCGGCGCTGGACGCGCAGCCGATGGACAGCTGCTTGAGCGCACCGCCGTAGCCGCCCATCGGGTGACCCTTGAAGTGGATGAGCACGAGCATACTGTCATAATTCTCGATGTTCTTGCCCAGATAGTTGACCTTGAGGACCTTGCCGTTCTCGACGGGCCATTCGACGTCCGGACCCTCGGCGTCCATGATGTCAACATCAAACAGGTCGCTCCAATGATGCTTCTTCATCAGCTCGATGTGCTTGGGCGTCTCGTTGCGCGCGCCGCCGTAGGCTGTGTTGCACTCAACAACGGTGCCGTTGACGGCGTCGATGACGGGCTTCATAAACTCGGGGTGCAGGTAGTTCTGGTTGCCGTCCTCGCCGCTATGGACCTTGACGGCCACCTTGCCGGGCAGCTCGATGCCAAGCTGGCGGTACATCTTCACAACGGCTTCGGGGGTGAGTTCGTTGGTGAAATAGACAGTAGATGTAGCCATAATAGGGGACCTCCGTTTAAAATAGTAGCGTGATAAAAGGCTTCCCCCTCGGGGGAAGCTGTCCGCGGAGCGGACTGATGAGGGCAAAGCATGCGATTGCTGCCTGTTCACGGGTGGCCAACGGAGGGCTGCCCCTCATCCGGCCTCGGTCGGGGCCTCGGCCACCTTCCCCCTCGGGGGAAGGCTATTGAAACCGCAGCGGCAGCTTCGGTTCGCACCCTCACTTTTGCCTTTCTGCTGTCTCTAGCATAGCATGAAAGCCGGGTTTAATGTCAAGTGGTTTTGCAAAAAATGAAGCAAAAGCCTTGCAAAACACGACAAACTGTGCTACTGTAAATTTGTACAAAAGGGGAGCTTGCGTAAAGCGGGCTGAGAGTGGGCTGTATCGCCCTGACCCAAAAGGCAGCGCCGCCGCGGTGCTGCCTGAACCTGATTTGGATAATGCCAACGTAGGGAGATACCGTAGCACTGCGCTTCTTGTGAGCTTTTGTGCGGATATGTCTTTGCAGGCGTATCCGCATTTTTACTTATAAGGAGCGTTTTGTATGCTGGGTACCTGTCTTGAAAATGTGCGCAACACTGTGCCGCTGGTGCACAATATCACGAACTATGTCACGGTCAACGACGTGGCCAACATTCTGCTGGCCTGCGGCGGCAGCCCGATCATGTCCGATGAGCCGGAGGACGTCGAGGACATCACGTCGATCTGCGGCGGCCTGAACATCAACATCGGCACGCTCAACAAAAACACCATCCCGTCGATGTTCCTCG